>JACCDN010568329.1_pt1 | contig 153773 bp, 110 predicted proteins | sample 7441691 | NCBI WGS metagenome assembly JACCDN01 (sample SAMN15323439, study PRJNA562643) | freshwater metagenome | isolation source: river surface water | place: USA:Blue River Watershed | collected 2017-08-16 | reverse complement strand
TGGCCCGATCACGTATTAAATACTCACAAGCTCTCTTTAGATCATGCAGGTATTCACCATAAGGCTGATTAAAATTATTAACCAACTTATTTAGATATTCATGATCCTGCATACCCTCATCTTTAGCTGGAATGCGGTTTAGTCCTTCAAATACCGCTTGCATAAACTCATGTTTTCTGCTATTGTTTGTGGCAAATGAAATCATTTCTGAATTGTTTGCTGTTGATAATCGATCACTTCCATCTTGCATTTTTTCACAAAGTGCATAAAAGTATCCTTCCGTTCCAAAATCTAAATTCTGAGTTTGAGAATCCTTACTAGTTATATTTAAAACATTTTGCAAGCTAGCGGCTTTTTTCACAGTAGTGCTGCTTAATGTGCTATTCATTGTTGCTCTATTCGATCGAAATACTTGGTTCATTTTGATTCTCCATTTTTTTATTTTTTGTCATTGTATTTGATATATTAATCTTTTAGGCTAACTTTATTTTATTAATACTAGCTAAGTAGTTAATTTATCAATACTATAATTGACTCCAAAGGAAAAAGATATCTACAAAAAATGCAGGCGTGCAATTTTACTTAATATTTCATTCAGCTAACACTAGTATTAGAGGTAATCATTAATTAGACTTTGGTTGATGCTATATTTACGATTGAGAGATCGAAGTTTCAATTTCATTTTGTTCATAAATAAATCCGCCGCCACGATGATATAATCTAACTGGCAAGCCAAGAATTTGATGATATGTTTCCTGGGAGATATTTTTCTCATCATTAAGCGATGATTTGGTAAAAGAACGAATAGTAAATAATTCTTCCAGTTTGTCATACATCTCAAGGTTTGCTCTCTCATCTTGGTATAGCTCACTAGTAAAATTATTGCATTTGCCAATTTCTCTTAGCAATTCTCTTGATAACAGATAGCTTATAGCTTTAGGAACATACGATTTATTTCTTTTATAATGAATAATTTCATGGAAAATTGTCGCATCTGAAGAGCAAATTTTTATACTTTCGTTTATAGAAAAATATATATGATAGAGGCTTAATTGTTTTATTAAATCATAGTCGGGATTATGCAAAATATTGATACATCTTGCGCCCTTTACCAGATAACGTTGATAATGTTTGGCATATTCATAAATACTCTTACTTTCTTGTATGGCTGGGAATTTTAGCTTATACTCTTCATCACTGAGAGACTGAGGGCTATTTTGGATACTAAACGTAGTATTCCTTAACGATTTATCTAAATAAAGGACACATTTGCCAGTTTTAAAAGCCGCTAAATAAGTTAAAACTTTATTTGCAACGCTGCTGTCAATGGAGGGGTTGTTAAGAATATTAGTCTTGATTTTCGTAAAATTAAAAGTCATGAAATTTTGAATATCTTCTATATAGTTATCTGGGACTAAACAAGAGTGGTAAGGCCTCTCTAGACTAATAATATGATCAGCCTCGCAAAAAATTTTAAGATCCTTAAAACTAGCGATATTATTGATAAATAGTTCATTTAATTGAGCGCTGAACAAGATCAATTGCGTTAATGCAGGGTTTTTAATTTCATATTGACTGCTATTATGGCTCTTAGCAAACATATCCTGCTTGGCAACTAATTGATTAAGCGCTCTAATTAGCTCTTGTTCAAACTCTAAGAAATTATTGAAACATAGTTCAGGAGAATGGTAATCACCATCTGGGCATTGCAATATAATACCTAATTCCTTACAAAGTCGGCTGCAGCCGGCAATAATAGATTTTATTCTAGCTACTAAATTTGGTGATAATGATGAATTAATAGTAGAGCATCCTGAAGTGTTATTGATAGTAAAATGTTGAGAATTACGATACAGAGGTGTTGCTTGCATGAGATCAATCCTATGAAATGAGATTTCTTATAATCACTCTGGAAATGTAATTTGAATTCAGCAGTAATTTGTAGTTAGCAAAAAAAAACTAAAAATGCTATACTAGACGCTAAATGGTAAATTTTTAAGCACTCTCAGCTGCTTTGGATAAGGATTATTTCATTGTGCGATACAAGTTCTACTGGTTTTATCTTTTATATTTATGTTGTAGTTTAGGCTACTCTAAAGAAATACTATTATTAACAGATATACATTTTTCCCCCTTCGCAAAATGTCAAACTCAAACACGGCAGCCGTGCACAACATTAGCTCAACTTATTCAAACGCCAATTGAGTCCTGGCCGGCATTACTTGACCAAGCGGCGCTTAATAGCTATAAAGAAGAAACTAATAATGCTTTATTTCAAACAGGTATTAATAATCTAACCAATATAGCCTCGGAGAGTAGTATAGACACAATTTTTGTTACTGGAGATTTATTAAGTCATAATTTTGATCAAATGTATAAAAGCTACGCACCTAAAGAATATGCCAGCCAAAAATACTATACTGAATTTACCAGTAAATCAACTTTATATGTTCTAAACCAAATTCATAATAAATTTCCAAATAGTAAATTATATTTTGTATTAGGTAATAACGATGGCGATAATGGTGATTATGTAATGCCATCTAAAGAATATTTAAAAAATGTTTCTCAGTATTTGAGCGGCTTTGTAAGTAATAGCATTGAATTCAAAGCTGATTTTGGCCAATACGGCTATTTCTTTACATCATTAAATAGCCAAACGAACATAATTGGCTTAAATATGGATATTTTATCTACCTATTACCCTGAATCAGGTTTAGCTATCCAACAATTAAAGTGGCTACAGGCTAAATTAGAACTTTCAGCCAAAGCAAAACAGAATGTAATAATATTACAGCATATTCCTTTTGGCGCCGACACCTATAAAAGTGCAACTAAAGGCGAATATATTCCAGTGTTAGACACTAAACTTCAACAAAGTTATCTTACACTGCTTGACCAATATAGTTATCTAATCAAAGCAATTTACGCAGGACATTTCCACGGTGAAAATTTATCAGTAATAAACGGAAAAACGCCGCTAATCGGCAGCCTTGCATTTAATGCCGGATTTGGCAATCATCCAGGATTTAAAATAATTAGTATTAAAGATGATGGCAGCTTTCAAGGTTATACTACTTACTATACCACTTTAAGCACAGGGCAAGTTGAGTGGAAAAAGTTATACTCTTTTTCAGAGGTATTTGGTAAAGGCTCTCAGATTAGTAAAGTTATTGAAAGCTTCCCAAAGAATATTAGTGAGTCTAAAGTAATCATTTACCGGCAAAACTATAATGGTAATAATAGCCAATTTAAGCAGCCAATCAGCAAAGACGATAAATGGAAATATTATCATTGCAATATACTCTATTCAGACCCACAAAAATACCAAGCTTGCATCAATAACTAAATTACAACATCGTTACGGTAAGTTATTTTAATCTCATGACTGTAATCCTACTACCATGCGCATAGTCTATGTATGCTACATATACTGTACCATCAGGTGCAACCTCAATTGTTGGGGAACCTACTCCACCATCTGAAAAAAACTGGTTTCCTGCGTTTATCCAATTTTTTCCATCAAATGTCATAACCGTAATTTTATTAGCAAGGCTTTGATCTAGATAAGTAATATACTGAATATTATCTTTAGGTGATACTGCCATTCTTGGAGTAAATGCCATATCAGAAAGACCATTGCCTTCACTTTGCCACTGTTGTTTAGCATTAAGAGTTTTTACGGTTACTTGCCCACACCCCCAGAGTGAAGTCACATTCATGGAAGCGATATAGGGAATACCATCAGAGCTTACAACAACATTCCCAACCGTGCCATCATAATAATTACCACTAGTTGACCATTGACGATTTACAGGATTAAATACTAATGTTATAACTCTTTGACTATCTACTGCTGCAGTATTAAAAGTAAGGTATAAAGCACCATTAGGACCAGCAGCTAAACTTTGGTTATCAGTTCTATAATAATTGTAAAATAGATAGCTATCAAGATTTGACCACTGTTTACCATCAAACTCCATTACCGTAGGGACATAATTTCGAGTAACATCAGAATACGCAAGGTATAATTTACCATCAGATGAAATTGCCAAATTTTCATAATACCCCACCACAGTATTAGAAAAAGTTGGTCCAATATTAACCCAATTAAACCCATCAAATTTTAATACAGTTGGTTGACCATAATTATTGTCATCTGCGTAGGTTATATACGGAGTGCCATCAGATCCAATAGCTAGATCTATATACAAGGCCCAACCTGCAGAAAATCCTGGAGTTCCAACGCTTACCCAATTTTTGCCATCAAATTTCATTACAACGACTTTACCATCATAAGCATCATCTTTATACGCAATATAAGGGGTACCATCAGGGGCAATAGCAAGGCTTTGAAATTCTACAGCCCCAGCAGAAAATCCTGGTGTACCAACTGCCTGCCATGTTTGGCTTTCAGTTGCTATACTAGTTTTAAAGGTACTTTGGCTAGTATTTGAGTTAGTTTGATTGCCCACATTACAAGCAGTAAGGGCTATGCTAAAAAGAGTCGCAGCAATAAATTTTTGTAGGGCGAAATTTAAACGTTTCATTTACAATATTCCTTGATAACGCCAATTCGAGTTAAGCCATACCCAGCTTTAGGCCCGAATTGGCTTTTCTATAACTATAGTTGAAAGAAGAGAAATCATACACTTAGTTTAGTTAGTTAGCTAATTGTATAATTCTTGATTTTTAGATGTTTAAATTGTATATTATTCACTGTTTGTAAAATATCTGCATTTTTTGCAGGCACGAACTTTTTTGCTAACTGCTGAATAAATTTATAAAGAAATAGAGAACATAAGCTATTAGATAGTATTGCCAAAATAAGTTATTCTTTATATAAAGTTGGCTAATTTGCACCGAAGCCAAATAGGAAGCTGCCTCTTAACATATCTCTAGGAAATTTCACTCTACTTTTTCACACTCTTAAAAAAATATAATATCATAACTGTCAGAGCCCCTATCAAGCAGTAAACCTTAGTTTTTATTCCGGAATCATTCTATCAACAATAGCCATTTTGACCATAAGACTACAATATTTGCAGGTATTTATTATTAAATACAATTCATATAATCCTCGCTGCAAGATAAATTAAAATCACATTTCAAAGATTAGGACAATGACTAAACTCTAATTTATACTAGATAAGTAACTAAAGCTAAATTGGGTAGGTACTAAAGTATTAGTGCCATAAAATTTAACCTATGTCAAATTAGGTAAGTTAAATTTGACACATTGAGAAAGAAAAATTATGATTAATAAACTATCTGGGCGTACTTTTTTATCATCGACTAATTTAGCGAAGGCTACTCCATACGCCGCTAGCTCAGAGGCGCATCTGCCACGGGCTATTTCGGGGGAAAAAGAAAAAATAATTGAAGATGTACTATTTAGCAATAAATAAATTAAGAAATTTAGATTTAAACAGCGAAAATCTAAGTCAACAGTTTGATCAATTGAAAAAGGACTTCCCGATAATTTGTTCTTTAGACCACAAGCTAAATGAGGTAGCAGTAAGACAAACTAGTCATTATTTTAAACTTGGACATAAAAAAAATCAACAAGAAATAAATCAAGATATTAGAAATATTGTTGACTACGTAAATTACCGCGTCAAGAGTGAACATGGCATAGGCGAAAGCCTTGCCGATTTACCAAGTTTAATAGATGAATATAGGAAGATCGCTGCTGAAAGTGATACTGATAATGATTTACTTAGTAATGCTCTTAGCCAGTTATCACTTCTTCTAAAAGACTGTAACCACGAAATGCTGAGGCCACTATGCGAAACAATTAATAACCAGCTTCTAGTATATTACCAAAAGTCATTTGCAATCAATCAACAAGCCAATCACTGGGAACAACAACTTTGTAGCAAACTATCTAATTTCCGAGCCGAGTTAGGTGCTACGTTTCTATTAGATTATAAAAACATATTTGATGAAAGCATCGATGGTACAAACACTCATATTTGGACCGAATATGTAAAGCATAACCCTAAATTTGCCGGGCTAAGTATTGATAATCAGCTTAAGTCAGACCTACTTTCAATCGAGGGTACCTCCTTTAGAGATCTAAAGCAAATTGCTTGTAACGATTTGGGTTTGAATGTCGAAGATAACATTTTTGAAGAATATAATAAAATAGTTCCAGTTGAAAATAACAAAACAGTCACAATAACTGTAACAGATATTACAAATAAGGTATGTCTAGCAATTAAAGAAAAACTGTTGCCCGAAATTGTTAATGCTCGTTTTAATTCAGCTTACGAACTACTATTAAGAGGAAGTTATAACAAAGATCAGAGAAAAATTTCTTTGGCACGCTCTAGGTTAAATAGTACTATTGAAAATATATTGAGAAAAAACTCAATCAAATATCATCAGTCCAAAGAGTGTTTTGACTTACTTATAAACATGGTTGATAAATTAAGGCAATTAACTGGATCTCCAATGATTGATCAAAGTATAAAAACTGAGTATATTGACACAGTGATCAATACAATACATCGCCATATCATAAAATACATGCCGAGCTTTTTAAGCAACAATGATATCAAAAGATTTAACTCAAATAACGCTATAGATTACTGGCTAGCGAAAGCTGATTATTCAAAAGTATATGATTTATGTATTCAAGCAAAACAATATAAGTTGGCATATTTGCTAGTTATTGCTAATAATAATAGTACTCAAGAAGAAATTGATAGCCTGTACTCAAAAATTGATCAATCAGCCAAGAACCCTGACGGAACTATTAAATTTGACAAAAATGAACTTCCCACAGCAGAACTTATCTTTAAAGTAACGGGAAGGGAGGATCTTTTTAAGGCATTTAATCAGGCATTGGGTAGAGATGGTGAATAACGGTCACTGACTCATATCAACTGAAACGTTGTTTCGAGCAACTTTTTCTTACTTGGAATCCTAACTCACAATACCTGGTGCTTGTATAATTCGCTAAAAAGCATCAGGTATTAAGTTCTTCACTAGCTATAATCGGTAAACCCTGTTATAATCCAAAAGCATTACTAAGCCTGTTCCTTTATTATTTTTAACCATAAACTAAATTTGCAATAACCATAAATGGGCATTTTAGATAGTTAATATTTTGGAGAAGCCAATGAAAATAAAATTAAGTAATTATACCCCTCCCCTGCGAATTTTGCTGATTAGCTTGATATCCTTAGCTTTAATCAGTAATACCTATGCTGATAGCCAGCTAATTTTTGCCATAGATGTAATCCGGCATGGTGATAGAACGCCTATTAAAGAAATACCTAACGATAAACATGTGTGGAGTGAAGGAATGGGTGAATTAACCGCTAGAGGAATGCAGCAAGAATTTTCACTAGGCCAAGGCTTTCGTTCTATGTACATCGAAAGATATAAATTATTACCTAAAAGCTACTCTGCCAGCACCATGTACGTCCGCTCAACTGACTATAACCGTACTTTAATGAGTGCCGAAGCGGTTTTGATGGGGCTCTATCCTCTTGGCACAGGACCACAAATAAATAATAGTCCTGCTTTGCCAAGCCAGTACCAACCAATTCCAATTCATACTGTGGCGCAAAAAGAAGATCCTTTATTTGAAGATAGAACCCATGGCCCTGGCTTTGAATCTAGAGTAATCGAATATGTGATAAATACGCCCAACTGGCAGAATAAGGTAAATCTTTACCAAGATAAGCTGAATAAATGGGGCTTAATTAGCGGAATGTCATTAAAAGGCCTTTATCCGGTTTCTGGCCTCGGCGATACCCTATATATTAGAAGCCTCTACAATATACCATTACCAAAGGGGATGAGCGAAAACGATAGTAAAGAAATTCTTGCGCTTGCTGACTGGATTCATGTTAATGTTTTCCAGCCATACGAAGTAGGTAGCTATGCATCAAGTGCTTTATTAAAGGAAATAAATAACTACCTAAGCACAGCGGCCAAAGGTGAAAACCAACTAAAATATGTACTCTTTTCCGCGCATGACAGCACTATTCTTGGTTTAATGAGCGGTTTAAAGTCGCCGTTAGCCAAATCACCACCTTATGCTTCAGATGTTAAATTTTTGCTGTTTAAAGAAACCAACAAGAATATTTTATTTGTTAATATTATTTATAATGGGACAATTGTTAACATTCCAGAATGCAAGCAGCAGCCATGTACTTTAACTGAATTTAGTAATTTGGCCCAAAAAGCAGCAGGCAGCTAAGCCAGGTAAATCTTTGGGTTGCAGGGATGTCACTGTAACCTAAATCTGTTTTATAAGTTATTATGTCTATTCAGGTTTTATATCAAAATGGCTCGTATGATTTATTTCTAAATCGCTTTGGCAAAAAGCGGTTATACTTGACTATCAATCTTAGTTCTATTTTATTCCATTTAACAGCAATAAAAATGATTATTAAGCCTACTGCAATCAAAGCAAAGGGGAAAAGTATACTCCCATTGGCTAAATAACTTAAGTAAAAATAGATACCTAATGCGGCAAATATTGCAAATACTCGCCTTTGCAGTACTACCCCTACGCATAGCATCAATAAATTAACTAATAAATAACTAAAATGCATGCTCTTAGCAGTACTGTTATTATTGATAAAAATACAGCTTAGGCTACTCCAGAAAGTAATTACAGAAAAAACATACAGCCAAAAAAGTTTATCTTGGGACTCTTTTGGTAAAGTATAGTCAATCCGGATAAGGAAACTTAATTCTATCAAACTGAATAAAAGTGAGAACCACGATCGGTCAAATAAATTAAAATCATTCAGTTTAAAGAGCAATTGATACAAATCCATGCTCATATACCAAAGTAGCATAGAGAGAGGAAAAAGGATAAAGTTAAATCGATAATGGAAGTACAATAGGCTGCCTACAAAGAGGCTAGTAATTTCCATCGGTAACCAATATAAATTTATTCTGTAATAAAAATTCTGGTATTCACTAAAATTTTTAGGTAAAAAATGAAGCAAAAACTGGGTATTATAAACAATTAGTGGCACAACTACCAAGCTAAATGCAGCCATTATACCGGCAGGAAGTACTAAATTTTTATTCCTGAAGAAATTTGTGAGAAGAATTCCTATGACAAAAAAAACAATACTTAGCAGCAATAGCGGTAAACCAACTAAAGAACTCCAGCTTTCTCCTATCAATAAAGTCACTGCTAAAATCGAGATAAACCCTCCAAGATAGTATAAAACATGACCTGCTTGAAATCGTGGTATATGCTGGCTATCAGATGCTAAAAATTGCCATAATAGTTCAGCTTGCTTAGCAGTAATTATCTCTGCATTGACAGATTTCTCTAGCTGTTGCTTAGTTATTTTTAACTCTGAGATCATTCCATTCTCCGATTTGCTGTAAGCCATAATCTTAACATACGCAATTATTATACCCCTTTTACAACCTCAAAGCGATTTCAATTATAAAAATAAACTTGCTTAACTTGTGTCTCATCTATGCCAAAGCATCGAAATCTTTTATATTTGTACTTTTTGTTTTCAACCTAAGTTAGCTTCATAATTAGAGTAAAAATAAGCTCAATTACCTTTTCAGGTATTTGAGCTAGAAGGTCAAGTTTACCTTGAACTCTAATCTGACTTATTCCCGAATAACTGGTTACCAGTTATTAATGAACCTACTTAATAAGCAGCAAAAAATGCAGATACCAATCGTTTCTTTGAGATGAAATAATATAGTGCTTTTTCTGTTTAACTCAAACTCCTGCTTTTTGTAGAAGCAATTTTAAGGTATGTATACATGAATCAATTAGACAGTAGAAATTTTTATACTTTATTACCTAGTCCTAATTTAGATAATAAAGTCTCAACGGAAGAACTTTCTTTTCAGTACGCAAATCAATATCCTAAAAGTATTGATGAATTAAAGGATAGTTATAAATCTTTTACAGATGATAACCTACTTAATTTTAGGATAGATTCTATTTTAGTTGGACTTCACGAAGCTAAGAGCGCAGCCCCGACGCCCCCCTCTGAAGCTAAGCAAAATAAAATTGATGAGTTTATAAAGGAAGTAAGACTTCTCAAGGATACTTGCAATCAATCGATCAGCATTAATTTAAATGAATTAATAAACAAGCATTTGGGATTCCTTGGACAGGAAAAGACTGATGCATTATTTGGAAAACTTTCTTTAAAAGATGTATACATTGATGCTGTTAGTAAAGCAGGTTTGTATTTATTAGAGATAGCTTCAACAAATCCGAGAAATAATAGTTCTGATAAATTATCCCAAGAAATTACTGAGCAAAGAAAAATTGAGGATGTTTTAACATTATTATCAAAATCCCCGCTAGAAAACTTAGATTCAGAAAAACGGGCAGAAATATTTAATTATATACAAAATATTAACACCGAAGAGTTGGGCGAAATTTCACCTTCTGAGAGAAAAAATAAAGAGCGCTTATCAGATCTTAGGGGTACTTTTATGTGGTGTGCAATTTTTCAAAAAATAAAAAGCCGATTACCAAAGACAATTAATGAATTAGAAAAATTTATTCAAGTTTATTTTCTAAAGAAAGATTTCTCTTTGAACACTGGAAATGAATCTTATTTAAACATCTACAAATATGCAGCAGCTTCCCCTCTTATAAATCCAAAGTTTGACCTAACTGCTTTAAGAAAAAAAGCACTAGAGCCAAGCTTATTTATTCAGAATAAACAATATGATTTAGAAGATAATGAAGCCGCTGTTAAAATTCAGCATATTTTTAAATTAAATCTTTTATGGCAATCTTTACTAATAAAGCCACAAGAAACATACCGTACATTTTCCAATGATAAGATAGCTACTGAAATGTTTGGTAAACATGTAGCAAATTCAAATGATAAAAAATTAAACCACAATTTTATTACTACGGATCTATTATCTGCAAGAGTGAAGTATTATAGAGAATGGGATGGGAATAAAAATTCTACTTTTAATATGATGCCAAATGACCAAGAGTTAGAAATTGAAGTTTCGGCCAAAGGGACAGGTAATACACAGTGGCAAAATATTATTGCAGAGTTTGGAATAGATAGGTATGAGAATACTAAAACACAAAAAGCTATCGATATATTGTCTCGTTACGCAAAAAATGGGGAAGCAATACTAAAAAGTAAAGAACTAGCTAAATTAAAACAAGTTTCAAGCCAGAATAAAAGCTCATTGAATTTTTCGCTTCATGCGCAAGAGATTTATGCAATAATAGTTAAAGTATGTAGCCATCCCTCTCTTAAATTATTAGACTCTCAAGTACCTAATATTAAAACTAGAATAGAAGATAATCTTGCCAGGTTACACATGTTTTTAGATATATTGGTTAATTTGCACTATAATAACCATATAAAATTTACAGCAATGCTAGAACCAATAGTTCACGAGTTATCGCTTTTAGTTTATGAAATTACTACTGAGTTAACTAGTAAGCCAATTGTTACCTATGAAGAATTTAACCAAGCTGTTCAAAATGAATTTCTGGGCGAAGCGGGTGGTATTTTTGCTATCAATCAAGAGAATGATCAAATAGGTGTTAATGGTTATCCAGCAAATTCTGGTATGCATGCTAATACATTAGGTTTACATTTGATTAATAAAATATTAGATATTAATGATGCTAACGCTAATGAGCATATTTTCTGGGAATATAATCAGGAATATGAACAATATCATGAGATCAATGGGACAAGAGAGATAATTTTGGGTGGTCTTACAGTACGTGTTAATGAAGACCCAACATTACCGGATATTCATGCAGTTAATGGATCTGTATTAGATGGATTTAGCAAATATACTCATGGAGTAGTAAATTTAAGAGAGTTTGTAGAGAAGTTATTAGCTAAAAATAGCTTTCATAATAATAGGCATAATGTTATTTTTTTAGACACTACCAATAGTGATTACAATAATATTAAGCTAGATGATAAAACACAAAAGCTGGTTAACCAAGGGAGTTTAACTATTATTTTATGGGAAAGTTGGCAAAAGATGGGGCTTTTAGGGACGGATCAAGCTCAGTATGGACGTGTTATTGTTTTAAGTAGCAAATCGCATTTACAAAAACTGGAACCGATTAAGCAGTTAGCAGAAAAAGATATAATTAGGCTTGACATGCAGATTGGTGCACTATTCCAAGTAAGTCGTAAATACCATAATAAATACCGCGAAATAAATTTTAATAATGGTAAAAAAATGCGTGATATTGTTATGGCTGATAATCCAGTAGAGAGGGCTAAGATTGGTCCATTCTTAACTGAAAGTAGTCTTTCTCTAGTGCTAGATATTTATCCTAGCTTTCCAATTTACTGTCGAGATAGTTTCGGTTTTAACTATGTTACCTTTACAGAAAGTCTGTTTGGATTTAGGGTTAGCGCAGGGAGTGAACCAATCATTGATATAGAAATCATGTCAATCGCTTTAAAAAAATTGGTAGAGAATACTGAGGGCAAATCATATAAAGATAAAACAAAATACTTAAGTGAATTAATCGACAATTTAAACGATTATTTCTCTAAGTTAAATGATAAATTGATAGACTTTAGCAAAGAAGAAATTAAAGAGTTAATATCTTGTCTATTATTGACCCAAGTGGTTGTAGATGATGGAAAATATGAATTAGCTTTATTAAACAAACTTAATAACGTAAATATCATTAAGATATGCAATATGTTACTAAGGGAAAAAAATAATAAGGTTTATAATAAATTAGTTAACGAATATTTAGAAGGATCTACTAAATCAATAAGTATCATTACTAATTTAAAATCCAGTTTACAAAATTCCAGTTTACAATATAATAGCGACATGCGTTATCTATCAGCATCCCTAAATGAATCAATAAGATTATAGAAAGGGATGCCTACTGAAAAGTCTAGCATAAGGATAGATGCGTGATAGCAGGCCATAACTAGAGTGAACTGTGTGATCCATAATACATTATTTTAACAAAAGTTAATTGAAACGATGTCTATGAATCACACAGGTTAGTTCGCTTTCCAAGTTTTATCTACTTTATGGTAGTTAACTAAAATATTACCGACTATATTTGTTTGGTGGGTTAATCTTAATACATCATCCATATAATATGACGTACTGGGAGCACTAAATGAAGCTTGGTTCTCCCTACATTTATCTTGCGCCTCTTGAACATTTCCCGCACTTGATAACTTAACTATTAGCCATTCTTTTTCAAGATTTCTGGGATTATAAGCTTTCTGACATAGTGCATAATTGGCTGTAACTAGGCTGTCATTTTCAAAATGTCCACTATTTGAATTAATGTAAGCATAATTGCTGCCATTCACTAATGGATAACCAAGGGACCAACTCCAGAGTAAAGAATAATAGCGTGGGTCAGTCGACTTTTTAGTGCATGATGAGTCGCTACAACTGAAACCTGTCATACTTAAAGCGTATAAATTTATTGGATAAGTCAAACTTATTCTAATATTTTCTGTAGTAAAAAAATCGTTGTATCTTTTATCATTCATTGCTGCATCTACGTAATCTAAGATCGTATTAGTGCTGGTTAGACGCAATATGTTAATATGTTCAGCATCACTTGAATACATATCAGAGATTACCTGGTATTTATCAATACCTGATTTTGAAGATTGCATAAGTTCTCCGACACCTTTAAAATAAAGCGGTGCTTTTGTTGAGTTTGTTATCGCTGTAAAAAGATACGAGCTAGAACTAAATTTTTCCTTATCTCCGGTAGTAACTATGATAATATTTGATTTATATTTATCAATTAGACTAGCTTTACTAAATTTTGCTAAATTTAAGGATTTACCCCCTGCCATTTGTGGTGTAAAGATATATGGTTCAAGCATAGACAATTCATTATCTAACAGTAAAATATTATCTTCAAGTCCTGAGTTTGGGTCTATATATAACAATAATAATTGATCAGGATTATTAACTATCCAGGCTTTAATTTCACTAATTGTTGAAGATAAGTTTGTGTTATTTTCACATAAAGTATTGGTTAATTGCTCACTTGAATGGTTATGGCATATTCCTAATGAATTACCAACCTTGCCAACGTCGATTTCAAGCATTCTCACGCCAGTATTTAACATATCTGTCACTTTTTGATAATTATCTGGATCAGCATAACTTAAATTCAGTAAACTATGACTAGTAGTATAAAATGGTGAAATTAGTGAATTATGGCCCCCTATAAATTGTGCAATATTTAAGCTTTCAGCCTCATCAATACTAGCTTGTAAATTAAGAGCGCGAGCTAAAGAGCTACCTCCATGTTGGTATATAGTATTAGCGTCCGGAGCAATAATCAAACAATTTTTGCTGCCACCACAAGTAGCCTGGCTAAATAAAATGGTAGCATCTAGTTTATAACTGTCCACCAGAGGCCCTGCCACTGGACGAACAGACGCTTCCAAGCGTGGATTATCCACGCTTAGCATATTAGTATTTAGGAGACCATGACATTCTGAATTACTAAAGTTTTGTGAATATTTCTGAAATTGGCTTTTAGTTTGGCTATAGTTATAATCATAGCTATAATCCATCAAACAGTAGCTTGCCGGGTCAGTTGCCAAACTAACCTTAATTTTTCCTTTATTAACCCTAGTTAAACCCTCTTGTTTGGTTGTTAACTCAAAACTGCAGCTTATACTTTGTTTTTGTAAAGAATAATTACTTATAGAAGACTGGGGGCAATTTTTTAAATTTACATTAGTATTATTATCAAATATTGATATTACCAGATCTTGGTTATAATTATTAATTACCCTAAAACTATTATCCCAACTAGAAGCAAAAGTTATTGCTGCGAATATGAAATATAAATTAGTAGCCAAAATGATTTTACAATTAACCTTCATCCAAAAAACTCCTTTAATATATTTACTTTCTATTACCAAATTGAAATTTTGCCTGATATACCACTGCTAAGCTTAACAAGCAGATCATGCCTAAGTTATCCTTTAATGGGTGGGCGCTAGAAAATTTGGTTAGACTGCGCAACAGCATCAGTGGTGAAGTTATTATTTATACAGTTAAACTAACAGACTTATTATCAGCTATAATTTATGGTATCCCAGATTTCTAACACATGATTATTCTGCTTCTCTATTGCAAAGAGATATGTAGCCTGTTCAATGCAGCCTCCTTCTTCTAGGCATTTAATTAAATCTAGCAATGTTTTATCCTCTTGCTCACCATCTTCAGCTTTAATTAGGCTAGCAACCTTTAATGCTAGAGTATAAAATAGCTCATTTGCCTGGTTTTTACCTCCATGGTCGTAGCCTAAAGCTCCACGTTTAGCAATTTGACCTAGTAAAAATAATAATTTAAGTTTAGAACTGCGGTCAGGCAAAGAAATATAGAATTTATCAAGCTTATCTTTTAATGATGCAAGTTGATCGGCCTGAATGAAAGCAAAATTTATACTATCTTTAATTTCTATATCTTCTTTTACCGTTTCACCTAGACTAATAGGATTCCCCTGATTCATTATTGTTCGCTCTATGGTTGCTTTTATAATACCCCTAAGTTTGTTGTCAGTTATTACATCTGCTATCTCAAATACGAAATTAATGATATTTGCAAATTTATAATCCTCAGGATTAAATTGCATATTAATAACAATTTCTTTTAGCCATTTAGGCAGCAAATTAAAATCTTTGCACTGAGGACTTAACTCGTCCAACAAAACTGGGAATTCATCTTTTAAATCAATAAGCTTATATACTTTTAGGTTAGAAATATTATGTTGGTAGAGCGGAGCCGTATGTTTATTGATTCTAAAAAAGCCTAACATTTGCTCTTTTTGATATTCAATCCCTACCTCAGAAATACTAACACTATAAACTATAAATAATAGCGGTTTCTTTGCTGAGTTATATATAACGCCATAGGACCCCATCGTTTCTGGGTTATGTAAAGTAGTATACTCGATATTTATATCTTGATAATTTGGGAAAATCAAGTTAGCTAATTGTCTATCCTCTTCAAACTTCATTGGTATACCAAATAAGTAGCCTATTCCCAACTTCTCTTTTAATCGGATCAAAATTTGTTCATTTGAAATAACCCAACAGCTAATGCTGCTAGCCAGCTCGCCTAGTATTAGTCTATCATTGGTAAATCTTTCTTCTAAAATAGCATTAGCTATTATCACTTGGGCTTCTGAATCTGTAAAATTCATTTTGCCTAGGCTTCTGGCTAATTCTATCATTACTTCTTTTTCAGATGTAAGCCTCTCTTCATAAATAGCATCAGCTATTATCATTTGGGCTTCTAAATCTGTAAAATTCATTTTGCCTAGGCTTCTGGCTAATTCTATCATTACTTCTTTTTCAGATGTAAGCCTCTCTTCATAAATAGCATCAGCTATTATCTTTTGGGCTTTCGAATTAGTAAAATTCATTTTGCCTAGGCTTCTGGCTAGTTCTATCATTACTTCTTTTTCATCTGTAAACTTCTCTTCTCGAATAGCATCAGCTATTATCTTTTGGGCTTTCGAATTAGTAAAATTCATTTTGCCTAGGCTTCTGGCTAATTCTTTCAATACTTCCTTTTGATTGGTAAAGCTTTTGGCAAAAATAGCTTTGGCAAGATTTAGCTGAACCAAATCATCACAGATATTCATCACCCCCAAACTTTTAGCTAGCCTCGTTAATACTTGTATATCAGTAGAAAATTTACCTTGGTTAATAGTAGCAGTGATCATTTGAAGAGCTAATGGATTAGTTAAATTCATATCCCCTAACCCCTCGGCAATTGTCATTAATGCCTCTTTATCAAAGGAAAATTTCATTGAATGAAGAGCAATAGCAAATTGGTTTTGTACATGGTTATCAGTAAGTTTCATTTTAGTGATACTTGCAGCTAACAGTCTAAATAGCTCTTTATTTTCTTTGAATTTATTTTGCCTAATTGCATTTATCAGGTTAAGTTGCGCCTCAGTACCAGTAATATTCATAGTTGCTAAGTTCATGGCCAATAGCTGTTGCAGGTGCCTTTGTTTAGTATTTTTATCTTCAGAAATATACCTTATAATGTCAAGTTGAATTCTGGGATAATTACTCAAATCAATTTTACCGCTTATCATCCGGTCTACTAATTTTGATTTAACACCTTGATCATCCAAAATACCTTGGATAAGCCAAGAAAGCATAACAATATCTAGCTCACCCTCTCTTGAGCTTTCTAGTTCATACGCTTGATAAAACGCTCTTTTCTGTTCATAAACCATTACACAAGAATATTCCTCCAAATATTTACTAAGATTTAAATATTTATTTACTTTATCTGAAATAATTTCATCAAATATACAAAAATACGAATTATCTGTAAAGTCATGGGTTTTACCATCCATAGACAACTCATCCAAAGGATTATTTTGTGCTATAATGCTTGAGAAATTTAGTGCCTTCTTAAGCTCTCGCTTATACTCAAAAACAAGAGCGCTAGCTGTCTGCTCAGCTTGCTCTAAACAGTCAGCAATTTTTGCTTTAAGCTCAATTGTGACCCAGCGATTTGATAATATATCTATAAAGCTGTTAACCATCTTATAACCAATATCGCTTAACGGAACTTTATTAAAAATCCCTTTTGGTATAATGAAGATATCTGTAAAGAGGATTTCTAATAGTTTCATTTCAGTTAATTTATCAGTTTCCCTAAGAAAATCAGCAAAAGCTGACTGTAGCTCATAAAGCTGCCTACTATCATCAGCATAACTAGCGCTATCGATAAATATATGCCTATAAATTTTTGCCAAATGAGCTGAGCTTCTTAATAGGTCGTGATCTCTTATGTCTTTTAACGAATAAACAAAAGTATTATCTATATTAAAAAACTTATCCCCTTCTTCACTATATGCTAAGAAATACAGATGATTAAATTCATTAAATAATTTTTGTTTTACCTGATTGACAAATGCAAGTCCATTAAAAGGTAGCCTGTTTAATTGGAAACCAGCTAAATTAAAGCGGATTTGATTATCTTTTGCTTCTACGGTTCTAATAAACTTCCTAATTAGCTGCTTTACCAAAATGATATTTTGAATTGAGCTAATAGACATCAGAATATTGTTCAAGTAATATTCTGATAGAAAATAGTTATCCTCCTCGCTATTATCTTTCCTTAATTCCAGAATACAGTCTAAGTCGTTAAAAGAAACTTGTTCTGATTCAAGCCTTACATTTTGCAGATTAATATATTTATAGCCGTCTATAGCTAGAGTAAAACCTTTAAGAGTAACAAGATTACTTAAATCATAGTTACTTAAATACAATAACATGACGGAAGAGGTTGAATCGATTAACCCATTTTCAAATTGTTTATACAGTTCTTCTAAATTCCTACTTGATTGGATAGGCAATCCAAGTTGCTGCATAAATGTTTTTATTTCATCGCTATAACTTATTCTAGAATTAAATAATATCTGAGTTCGCATAGATCCATTTGAAGAGCATAAGTTTTTAATGTATCTTATTTCTTCTGCTTCTATATGAATACCAATATAACGATATAGAAAATCACGGATCCCCAAATCATTTATCGCAGGAATAAGAATATTTTTATCTGAAAAAATATTATCTCGAATCTTTGATATAACACTTAGATAATCAATTAATAAGGATAAATTACGAGCTATATCTACTCTATAAGCAGGATGTTGATTCATCCTCGCGATAATTTTATCTCTGAGCAGGTTGCCAATATATAAAAAGTTTTCATTCATCAGAATATCCATTGGAATTAGGCCATTATTAATACGAGGCCTACTATTTATGCTGCGCATTTTCAAATCCTTTCTTTACTTTATTGTTTGAATTATACGATCCGTGACTAATCCATATCAGGTGAATTATGGAAGATCTTAATTTCTGGAAATTCAATATTTTAATCCTGCCGGCTACACAGTAATTTGTAATAAAGTAATCAGTATACAGATGAATAATTAAAGAATATACCAGCAAAAATTGCTGTTAGCCTTTTATTGTTTTTACTTTATATATACATAGCACTTATCTATTTTGGGATTAGGAACAGAATATTTTTCTTAATAAGGAAGATTTAGTGGGGAAATGCCTGCTTTAAATGAAGGTATCTGCTTAAGATTATTTTATTGAAAATACTGCCTTACCTTACAAACATTTAACCCCGGTTTATTGTGGTCTCTGAGAAAAGACTGCAATTGCAGCCAGTGCAAGGAGTAATGTATGAAAATAGCAAAAATTATTTTAGGATTAATAATAATTGATATTATGCCTAAAGTTTGTCCACATTCTTTGGACAGCCAAACCATCTCCAGTTATTTAAGGAATACCTCAAGACCCAATATAAACGTGCCTCTACTTAATAAATCTAGCACTATGACGAGAAAATCAAATGCAGAGCAAATATGGATAGAACAAATGTCTTTGCAATTAAAGAAATGGGTCTTGGACGACAAAGTAAGAATTAAAATGCTTCAAACAGTATTAAAAGAATCTGCAAAAGCTAATTTAGATCCACTTTTGATTTTAAGTGTCATTACGGTGGAAAGTAAATTTAATAAATATGCAATTTCATCTAGTGGTGCAATAGGATTGATGCAAGTTATGCCTTTTTGGCTTAATGAATTAGAGCACCCCACAGAAAACTTATTCGATGTAGAAACAAACATACACTTAGGTTGTTCAATTCTACGTGAATATCTTGACACAGAAAAAGGCAACCTTTTCTACGCGTTGGGGAGATATAATGGAAGCAGAGGAAGGGAAGCTTACCCTAAATTAGTTCTAGACGCATATCAGCGATACTGGAAGTTAGAAAATTCCTTTAAAATTACTTGTGATTGCTCTAGCGTGGAAAAGATTTTAGTTTAAGCGCCACTAATTATGCTTATTCCAAAAAAGGAAACTTAACTCAATAGGTTAATTATATAATCCAGTTGTCAAATAATATTTCATAGGAAATTATTAATGTTAACAAACACTGGGGCAATATCAGTAACTTACAATTCAGGTACGGCCAACCGTATAAATACCAATTTCATGACAGACGAGGTTGTTACTACCCAAAGATATCATCTAAATGATTACTCTAACTCTGCAAGCTTACTAAACAGAGATGCCGCCATAGATTATTTAAGGTCTATAGTCTCAAGTGAAGTATATACGCATTTCCAACTAATTTTTGAGACGCCAATACTTAAAAGCACACCTAATTGTAATTCAGAATTTACATTTCTTGGTGATACAGATGGTAGCCCTGCAAGACTGCTGCTTTTCTTGCTTTCAAATAATATAATTGAACTCTCTAGTAGTGATTTAGATAAACTAGCTACGCTAATTACAGCTGAACAAAAAATATGCCACGAGGTCAATATAAGTTATTTCCAGCCAAGTTTTTCGGAATATTTCACTAAATACCAGCAAAATCTAGATTTCCAAAATCTTTTTATTGATATCGTATCGACATGCCACATAGTGGACACAGATAAGGTAATAATTGTACTGGGTGATAATATATACGATAGACTTTCTTTAAGCATCACAGCTATGCTAATGTTGCTTGAAAAAATGAAAAAAAACGTTAAAAATTTTTTCATAATGATTGGCAACCATGATATTGTGTCACAGGCAAATTCTATATCAAATATTTCATCATATCAATTTGGAAGCAATGATGATGGGTTTAAAGAGAGTAAAACTCAAGTTTCAAATAAAGTAAAGGAATTTTTTAATCCAATATTATTAATTGACAAAGTTTTGATCTCACATCATGGTATACTTTTTGACGAATATACCAATCAGGTTTTAACAGCTTTTGGCAACATAGAACTGCCTGACGATTTTGAATTAATTGAAAATAAACCGCAGTGGTTAGTAAATCAAATAGAGGCCTTAGTAAAAGCTATAAGCTTTGATCAACCTGAATTTGCAAGAATTGATCGATATGGTAAGCTGACAGTAATAATCTTAGCTCAAAATGATTCACTCCTATTAAGCAATTTCAATAAGAGCAATAATAAACAGCTTTTGAAAGCGTTAAATGCGAAGTTTAAAGTTGATCAGCTGCATGGTCATACCGGCTCGCCTGGTGTAGAAGAAAGTGAAGGATTCCATATTTTTAATGCAAATTCAAGAATATGGATAGATAGCGAGAAGAATATTTTACCGTACTCAGCTAAGTTAGCTCCTTTTAATAATTATAAATAAAAGTACATAAAGCAGTTAAAATATAAATTATTATAAACTAATTTACTGTTTAAAGCTCTAAGACAAAAGTACGCCAAAAACTTTCGGGAATATATTTGTTTAGGCCCTCATTGCGCACTATCTCAAGGAGCTTTAAATAGTGAGGTGGAAAAATATCAAATTTAGGGCAGATCTGGTCTGTTATGATTTTACTCAGTGTACCTCTTTTTATGCCAAGAATTTGCGCAGCCAAGTCTTGAGAAATACCTTGGCTAACTAAAAATAAAATCTCTTGCTGACGCGGAGAAAGCTTTCTTTTATTATATTCAGGGTCAGCATTATTCCCTGGATAAAACTGCATAGGAGTATACTCCTGCTTATGCAAAAGATGAATAAATTCTTGAACACCAAAAAATGTATGATGAAAGCCAATTATTTGTATTCCAACCACTTCACCATTAGGGTGTAATATTGGCACAGCAGTTCTTGCATAACCATGGAAACTTCTATGGAGTGGCATTAAAACGACAAAGTTCACAGTTTGCTTAGTTTTAAAAACTTTATTGATTATGATATAAATTTTTTGTGTCGTCTCATAGAAATGCTCAGGCGAAATTTTATTATATTGGCAAAACTTATTAATAAATTGCATCGGCACGTTTAAATGAGTATACTGCTCTAACGACTCTTCCCGCTTTATCCCCATAAATCGACGCATTTGTTCGGTTACCCAGGCTAATCTGCAGTTCCAATCCAAAATACCAACGCGGGCACTTGAAGCACTCAATGGCTTAAATACAGGTATTACTACCTTATGTAAATATTCAAGTTTTTCATTATCAGTCAACATAGTACATCTAACTTTAAAAAATTGTTAAATCTATTTAATCTATAAAAATTGAAACAAAAATGTATACTAGTCCGTTTTTGGAAAGTATACTACATCTATTAAAGGAGGAATTAACCATCTTCCAATTGTACCATAAACATAGTTTATCTATAATCAGATTAGCACTATCATTACGTAAATAACTTCATATATACAACACCAATACGATAAAAGCAAGCATTTTTAATGTCCCAGAAAGTAACATTGATAAAAACCAAGCTAAAGGGGGAGAAGAAATTATCCAGTCAATAATCAATTAATGCCCTTAAAACTTGATTCAGCGATCAATCTGCAAAAAATGTAGGTATCGATAAATTCATATTTTTAAGAGAATACTGGCTAATTAATATATAAGTTAAAAATGTATGAATGAAATGCAGATTTTATTATGGACATTTATCTTGCTAAGTGCAAGATTTTACGGGGCATTAACAATTTGTCCAATTTTTTCTGATTCAAAGCTGCCTAAGCTAGTAAGAATCTTACTAGCGGGATTATTTTCATTAATTTTTGTACCACATTTTATTAATTCAAAATTAGGCAGTTCAGGAACAATATTTAAGCTATTTTTATTAACTAAAGAAATCTTTATTGGTTTAACTTTAGGCTATCTATTTAGTTTACCAATCTGGTTAGTTGAAAACGTAGGCAATGTAATAGATATGCAGAGGGGTGAGCAATTTGGGGCCCTTATCGATCAATCAACAAAAAACCCCTCTTCCTCAATTTCAAAGCTTTTATTACAAGCATTTCTTGTTTACTTTATCACAGCAAATGGAATACTTTTTTTTATTAAGTTTATTGGAGAAAGTTTTGAGATATTACCTTATGATAATTTTTCATTTAATTATTTAGCCTCACAAGAAATAATTATAGAATTGTTTTCAACTTACTTTTACTGGATTGTTATTCTTGCTCTGCCAGTAATATTTTTAATGTTTTTACTAGAAATAACCTTGGGGATCTTTAGTTCATTTATACAACAACTTAATGTTACAACTTTGGCTATGCCACTTAAAAGCATTGTTTCTCTATTTATTTTAGTATTTTATATTGGTGTAATTTATCATGTTGCAATTTCAAAATTTACAGCGAATATTTATCAAATTGTTTTGGCACATTAGCTTGATTAGCTTCTTCCTTTTAGGAGCTACAGGCTGTAATAACGCCTATGTCACGTTAATAAGCAATATTAATCAGACTACTGCCAATACAATCATATTACAACTAGGCCAAAATGATATTGCTGCAATCAAAGCTGAAGATAAAGACAAAACCTTTTCAGTATCTGTAGCAAAAAAAGATCAAATCAAAGCTTTAAACATTCTCAATTTAAATGGCTCACCTAATCAACAATTTAGTTCTCTTGGCGAGATATTTAAAAAAGATAGTTTTATTTCTTCACCATTAGAAGAACATGGCAGATTTATTTTTGCTTTACAACAGCAAATCGCAAAAATGATTTCACAAATGGATGGGGTTATTAATGTTGAATGCCAGGTAAGCCTCCCTCTATCTACAGACAACTTGTGGCAGAATGAACAAATAAAACCGGCCGCAGCTGTTTTTATTAAATATAAAAATGGTTATCGCTTAGATTTATACATTAACCGGATTAAACAACTAGTTGCAAATTCTGTGCCCGGTTTAGCTCCTGAGCGAGTAGAAGTATTAACTATGACCCCAGTTTTAGAGAAATAGGAATTTAATGAATAAGTTAAATGAATACATAGAGGCTATCCATTCTATTCACCAAAATGACACATTTTGGATATTCGATACTAACTGGCAAATGATATATTCTAATGAAATTAAGTACCAGCTTAGTCAATTTAAGTTTTATTCTAGTCAGTCAGGCGCGGTTTACACTTGGGATAGCTTTATCGAAAGTTTAGCTGCTTTTTCATGGGATATAAATATTACGCCAAGCATTGAAGTTATTGGCATTATCTCAAATAATCTTGGAACAAAATGTTTATTGATGCAAATACTTCCTTTACATGCTGAAGATGAAATCATAGGATATTTTATACTTAACCTTGGAAACGTAGCTAACTTTGAATATATAAACTTGCTTAGCCATGTCATTTTTGGCAATTATCGGAAAACAAATTTGCCTGAATTATCGCCTCGTGAAGCTGAGATAACTTACTTTATATTACGAGGCAAAACTTATGCAGAGATAGCAAAACTTATATCCGAAATACATAATAAACAGATATCAGAAAGCTGCATTGGCAAGACAGTTAGGAATTCACTATACTATAAATTTAATGTATGGAATAAATTTGAGTTAAAGGAATATCTTTTAAAGTCGAAATACGTAAATAAGATACCTCCATCAATTTATGAGTCATTAAAGCATGATTGAGCAAAACATTTCAATAGCTAAAAATGTAAGCTAACTGTTTTAGATTGTAAAAAACCATAATATTAACCCTAGATTGATCCATTATGAATACCATCAAAGAATATGTAGAAAAAATAACAATAATTTATAAAGATCAACTTGCAGTAGTTGTTGACATGGATAATAATTTTCACTTTATATCAAATCGATTATCTGCATTACTAGGTACTAACGAATTGGGACAGTTAACTAATTTAGACGATATAGAAATTTGCAGCAAAAATTCAAAAGATAATATTAAAAAATTAAATAAATACATATTAGAGAAAAAACAGATAGTTAGATTTATATCGATGGGGAAACTTCTTAACGGACAATTCTATATTTTTCGAGGAATAAAATACCCTATTCTTGACAGAAGTAAAAAACCGATAGGCATATTTAGCTTGATGAATTTAGCTAGTGCTATACATATCGAGCCGCAAGCCACCCTCTTACTACATGAAATTGTATTTGATTTGAATAACACTAAATTAACTGAATTGGATAAATTAATTCTTTTTTATGCAAGTATAGGCTTTACGCAAAGTGAAATCTACCAGTCCATCATTAAACTTGGCAAAGATTTAACTTTTAACGGCTTCAAATATTACTACAATCAATTATTAATTAAAACCAATACAAGGTCAATTAATGAGGTAATTAATTCGATAAGTGCTCTTAAAAATAAGACATTTATACCTAAAACATTAATTGAGGCACGTAACGATCACATTTTATTCTAGGTAAAACAATGTTATCCAAACCACAAACCTATTTTATCAAACTCAAGTGTAAAAATAGACACTTTTGGGTTAAAGTTGGTGCGCAAGTACTAACTAATTATTTACAATTTAAATTGCATGATTCACCAATGAATGAATTAGCTATAAATTTTGCAGCTCAGCAGCTTAGTTTCGAGATTTATTCTACATTAAATAAGGTAATTGGACCTTTAACTCTCTGTGCATTAGAAGAAAACATTAATAGCCCTAATGTAACATTCGAGTTTCCTGTCGAACTAAAACTGGACAGTTTATATGGGAATCACATACACCTGATTACCGATTCAATTCAAATTAAAGAGAACTTATTGGAAAAATTTAATTACAGCCATCACTGTATTCAATTGCCTAAGTTCATCAAAGCTTCCGGTTCCAAAAAGGCAAAACTAGCTTCTCCATTTAATGAAGCTTATCAACTAGAACTTTATGATGGCCTATATTCTGGTGACTGCAAAATTTATTTGCAAATTGAAATTAGAATATATAATCAATTGCAAAAATTATTTGTGAGCAGATGCTTAATTAAATATATTTGTAACAAAATAAATCCACATGAAACTATGAGTTTTAATGAATATTACACAAATTTAGCTGTTAACCATATTGAAAAATATCTAAATCATTTATTAGACGTAAAATGTGACGTTAGGAAATGGAATTACTGTAAATTAGATAAACCTAGCAGTTACTATCACTTTAATTTCACTACAAAGTCAGTACAGTCTAGGATTTTAACTAGGTCTATATTACCATTCATACAAGATATATTATACAAATTGTTAAAACAAAAAGATCAACAGTCTAAACAATTAGGAATTGAGCATAAAGTAATTCATTCTCCAGTTATAGTCGCAGAATCAAGATTAAATATGGATGAAATTAGCCAGCTCGAACCCGGTGATGTATTGATCTGTACCCAGTCTACCCTTAAAATAGAACTAGGCCCAACAGCAATTTTATTTGAAGAAATCGAAAGTGATAAGACAAAACTACTTATTACAGGGGTGCTTATTGATGAATAACCAGTTAAAGCTATTAAGAAAAATTAAATCTCATCAACAAGAGAGGGTCGAATCAGATATTAATAAAAGTAACCAGAAGATTAGTGAGTTAGCCAATACTATTTCTGAGTTAAGTAATGAACTAGAAAATATTGAAAAGATGAAGGTAACCTTTATCAGTAACTTTTATCATGAGTTGAAACTGCGCCCAAAATTTAACAGTAACGCTTTAATTGAATTGGAAATAGAGGTAGGGAAATTTAACGCAGATTATCAGCAAATCCAAGAAAATAGATCTTTAGCCCTAGAAGAATTAGAACAAGCTAAGATGATAAATGAAGAGCTGAAAATAAAACTAAAAGGCTTAATTATCAAACTGGAGAAATATAATTATATTTATAGTGGGTTAGCTGTATGACTATTACCTTTCGCCGCCAATTAGATTTATGGTCACGGATATACTTACTTACCAATGGATGCTTGTCATTAGATAGCTATATGCAACCACTATCTATTAACCTAAATGCTAGTTATGAATATGTAAAAAGGAATCATGCCGAATTTAAATGTGAATCTATCAGTAAAAGTTTTATTTATGCTTGCCTATCACAAAAAAAACTAGATAATTTATTTGGCCAGGCCCTAGTGTTCTTATTCGCAGACGATAGTTCAATTAAAATAAATGGCAAACTATTACTTCTATTAAAAAACCGACTATCCAAGAAAAATTTTGATTTTTTACTAAAAAGCACTCCTAATGGCCATATAAATCTCATACCTATACTCGCCGAATATGGATATGACTTGCTAATTGAGCAATTTAAGTGGCACTTCTTCAATAAAAATTTCCTTATTGAGGAAGTTATAAGTAAGCGTTTTCAACCTAAACAAATCATCATGGAGATTCAGGATGAATTGAGTATTTTAGATTTAGAAGCTTACCTAGATAAAGCTGCGAAATTGATTATACCCGCTACTCAAAAGCTAATAACAAATTTAACAAAGTAAAATTAAAGAGCATGAAAACTAAAATCTTAAAGTTATTGGATGCAAACAAAGAAATTGCCATTGTTTTTATGGTATTATTAGTATTATTAATGATGATAATACCTATGCCGACAGTTCTGATGGACACTATTATTGCATTTAATATATCAATTTCATTGGTAATACTAATGGTTGTATTATATTTACGTTCAACTCTTCAACTAACGTCATTCCCTACAATACTTTTACTTTTAGCATTAACTAGGATAGGTATAACTGTATCAACCAGCCGTTTAATTCTTTTAGAAGGCGATGCTGGTAATATTGTATCTACATTTGGTGAATTTGTGGTCGGTGGTAATATAGTCATCGGTTTGATTATATTTATAATTATCACAATAATTAATTTTATTGTAATCACCAAAGGCTCAGAAAGGGTAGCAGAAGTTGCTGCCAGATTCTCTTTAGATGCCATGCCGGGTAAACAAATGTCAATTGATAGTGATCTGCGCGCGGGAAATATTTCACCAGAAGAAGCAAATCAACGAAGGAAAAAACTGGGCTTAGAAAGTAAATTGTACGGAGCAATGGATGGCGCAATGAAATTCGTCAAAGGTGATGCAATTGCTAGCATAATTGATATTTTGATCAACCTTATAGGCGGCCTCTTAATCGGAATAGCGCAAAAAGGTCTTGATTTTTCTACTGCGCTAACAACCTATTCAATACTTACCATTGGCGATGGTTTGGTTCAGCAAATACCTGCACTACTAATCTCCTTAACCGCAGGTATGATGATTACTCAAGTAAATGAAGAAGGTGAAGATAAAAATATTGGCCAAAGTATCATATTTCAGGTATTTAGCGATTATAAAGCGATCATTGCTGCTTGTTTCCTAATCCTTATCATGGCATTTATACCTGGAATGCCAACATCTGTCTTTATGGTAATTTTATTCTTTTTTTTCGTAATCAGCTTTTTTTTATGGCGAAAAGGAACATCAAGTTCAAATTCTTCAGAATCCAAAGCGGTAAAAGAAGAAGGTTTCTCTAAAAACGACAATACTTCTTTAGAAAAAGACATCAATAACATGAAACTACTGCCTTTAATGCTCTACCTAGCTCCTAACTTTAAAAATTCTCAGGAGTTAGACCAAATAAAAAGTATTCTGACTACAGTACAGCAAGAAATAGCATTTGAAATTGGAGTAATGATACCGCAAATAGTAATACGTTATAATGAATCACTTGCAAATGACGAGTATCAACTTTTAGTTTCAGAAATTCCAGTAGCTCAAGCAAAATTTCATTTAGATAAGATTTTATTACTAGATACACAAGAACGCTACTTAAGCGTATTGAACCTTGAGGGCTCTATAGCCAATGATCAACATTTCGGAGAGAACAACCTGGGTATCTGGGTAAGTGAAACAAATAACGAAATTTGTAAGCAATATAATATACGATATTTAACCTATCAACAATTTTTACTTTTACATTTTAAAACTTATGTTAAAAAGCACCTTTCAGAATTTCTGGGTATTCAAGAAGTTAAGGAAATGCTGGATAAGATGACTGATTATCAAGAGCTTATCAAGGAACTTCTCCGCATGCTGCCACTTAATAAGATTACTGAGATATTCCAGCGGCTAATTTCAGAGAATATTTCCATCCGAAATTTTAAAGTAATTTTAGATGCTATGCTTGAATGGTCACAAAAAGAGCGAGAACCAATTATTATTACAGAATATGTAAGAAAAGCTTTAGGTAGATACATTGCATTCAAATTTAGTGATGGTAGTTATTTATTTCCTACAATAATCTTATCAATGGAATTAGAAGATATTATTCGTGATAGTATTAGATATGCAAATAACGGTAGCTACCTTTCCTTAGATCCACGAATATCAGCTAGTATTAATGAGCAAATACAAGTAATTTTGGACAATTGTAAAGAAACTAGTAAAGTTGTAATTCTGACCCAATTAGATATCCGACGCTATGTAAGGGCAATTATTGAAAAATCTTTTCCAGCTATTGCAGTACTTTCATTCCAGGAAATTGAAGAGCTGGCAGAATTTAATAATCTGGGAGTAATAGAGGCTGATTAATTATACCATACTTAACCATTTTTACGCTACCTTCAAATAATGAAGGTAGCTCAACAAATTTATAAAAATTAAAATAATATCTTATATAATATAGTTAATAAACGAGAATAATAACAACAATAACTATAGTATAAATTTTCAAAGATCGATTATAAAATATCGACTAGCAATCTTAATTTAGTTCATACTAGACTAGTTAATTATTTTATAAGATGATAACTTATATTATTTAAATAAGTAATTAAATGAAATGATAGGTTTGGAAGTTTATAAATATTATTTGCTATTTACTAATTTTTAGGAGTAAAGGGATGTTTAAAACAGGTCGTAAACTTTGTTTGTTAAAAGTATTATTGTTGCCTTTAGTGGCGAATTCGACGCAATTTGATGTGTATCAAGCTGTATTGCTCTACGCTTGGTAATAGGTTAATTAAACTTTTTAATGCCTGTTAGATTTCTAACAGGCATAATTTTTATTAATTAATTAACATAGCACACGAATTATTAATCTGTAAAATCTCATCAATCTGCCCCTGAATTGTCTTTAACATACTTTTATCATCCGAGATCAATAACATATTATTTACATTACAACTTATTGCGTCATCATTTTTTAAAATTGCTGATTGTATTTTTGCAACACTATCTCCATAGGAGCAAACTTGGATTGAGCTGCAAAGCGGCAGCTGAATCTGATCTGCAGATACAAAAGTCGAAGCACTAACCATCAAAGCTGCTAACAATTGATTTTTATTCATAATTTATCCTTTTAAAATTTTCTAATAAATATTTATGCAGTTATCTTATTTACTGCAAACTATATAAGCCATTTGCTATAGCTATTTTTATCAGCCACATAAAATTAACTGACTAAAAACCTGCTATATAATAGGTAATATTTTACTAGCTACTACTCTTAAAGTATACCTGCAATAAATGAAGGCCGGGCTACTAAGAGTTAAATAGCTTTTAATCAGGATATACTCTATTTTAAATGCTAATTTTTATTTAAAAAAAACCTGCAGAATTAAATCTTAACTATGCAGGCAAATATCTAAGGAGCTTATGAAAATTGTTTACTAACTTCAATTTCACATTAGCTATTATAGCAGTCGGTAACCATTTCATTTTCCTTTTATAGGTTGTCTATAAACATTATTTTGTGCAAATAGCATTAATTTTCTGCTTGTAAGTCTGTTTAATCAAGTATTAGAAGTCTATAACAACGGTGTTTTTCCATCGATAATTGAATCCGCTCGTCAGTCAAAGAAGCCACTCAAAACTTGGCAATATGCCGCCTATTACATTTGAGGCTAAATATGAGCAGAGGCTGGCAGCAAGTCAGCTGTTAGAGCAAGCTAAAACTGCTCAAGCCTGAAAAGTAAAGGTGTCCTAGTTTGGGGATACGCTCCATTAAGCTTGTATTTGCATAACACTTATTTCAAAAGTATATGAATTTTCTATTGGTCGAAGTTTAACTTGAAATTTTTCACTAGTATTTGGATTTTGATACAAACATTCTATCGTATTTCCTTTATAATTACTTTTTGTTGAACTACAACTCAAATTTGAATTGTTTTCATTTGTTCCTATTATCCATGGGCTTTTACCATCATAATCCATCTGAGTAAGTGTAATGGGTATATCTATATCTTTAAAAGAAGTTCCAGAAATATAGCATATTTTCAATTTTCCAGTAAAATAGAAATTAAGTAATTTAGTGTCAGAATAGTTACGAAAGGTGGTTAAATTTCTGAGTTGTTTATAATTAATCAAATCTGTTAAATTTTGATCGATCTGGCCTTTTTTCCCTACAACATTATAATAATAGTAGCTAGTGCCATCGAAGTTCATGCCACCTGTGTAAATCGTCGTGTAACCATCAGAAAGCTTTACATCGTAAGGGCCAAAGTTTGATATGGTGTAAATATTTGAATTAGGGTTAGCAGTGAAATAAACGCGTTCATCTGCTGATGCTAAGCCGATTGTAAACATAGCTGCAGTTATTATAAGTGCTTTTTTAGACATGTAGTCCTCCAATTTATAAAGAATTTAAATTAATAATCATGAGTTACCAGCATTTCTTACTTTCACTTACGCTGGAATGATATTATAAGGGACAAGAACAATAATCGACGTGTTTTTATAGGTAGGAATTCGCTCATAAAGGCATTGAATACAACAAGAAAGAATTGCAAGTTTGGGATAAGAATTTAGCCGAGTAAAAAAGAGTCCAACTAGTGAAATCATAAACATTTGAATTTCGTAAAAATCTCCCTATACTCTTGAGATATGGCCGCTTTGCTAATGTAATGCCTTCGAGTTTGTTTATCTTGGCTTTTTCAATAACAAAGCTGAACCATTGTAGTATTTGCCATAGAATTTTTTTTATCAGAAAAATCCAGTTGCATCAAATAAGCATCTTCGCCAGCTAGGTTAAGGTAAAAAGATTTTCTGCGGCAAAGAATGCTAAACCCAAGATTAGTGTACAAATTTATTGCCTTGAAATTGTTCGTCCTTACATCTAACAAAGCCCACCTAGCATTACTTTTTTCATTATTAAGTATATATTGCAATAATTTTTTGCCATATCCCTGCCCCTGCTGATTAACTGCTATTGTAAGATTAATAATCCTTATTTCATCAAGGCATATAAAATAGACAGCATAGCCAATTAATTGCTGCCTACTATTACAAGCAACAATAATGGGTATATCCATTTTAAAAGCTTCTGCAAATTGGGAACTATTCCAACGGTCATAATGCTGCGCATTAATTCTCTGCAATTCCGGCAAATCACTATGAACCGCGTAACGAAAATTTATACTATTTTCAAAATCCAAGTGTATCCCCACTGTGTTTAGAGGCTGAATTGAGTTAAAAGAATAATTTTTTGATGTTGACATGATAATTGTATTTCATTGATAAATTTTCTATACTATGAAACGTTTCAAGATATAATATACTGTTAAAATTGTAAGTTACACTATGTTTAGCTATTTCTAATAATTTGGTAATTACCAAATTATTAGAAAACAGATTAAATCGTCATAGAAAACTAGCATCGCGCTAGACCGCGTAATAGAAACAGTGAAAATTACTTTTGCTCAGGAGATTTAAAATATGCCACTAGCATTATATCTTTTCTGTGATCATAAATTGATTAGCTAAAAATCAAATTAGCTTAACGACGCATGAAATTAGTATCACTTATACAGTGGTATTTGACAAATTTCTTATTCATTTCAACATAAATCTGCCAGTACTCATTTAAATTTTTAGCTAATGTTTTAAATAATTCAATTGAGAAAATTTTCATTTTTATTCCTTTAATTAGTGTAATTATTATTAAGTGATTTGTGAAAAAATTTTGTAAATAAATCAATTAATTGACTGTTATAAGAAGTTTATTAGACAAAGTTGCTAATATTAGGCTATTTACTTAATATTTTCGTAGCCACAGTAATAATTATGACACTTAAAGGTAATTGCTAGATACCTGCAAATTATGAAGATAGCTCATAAATGATAGCTAAACAGTTTACGCTGAAAGTGCAGGGGTCTAAAGTTTCATAGTATGCATACTCCAATAGCGTTAAAAATGGGTTATTACTACTATCAAAACGAATCGCTCCAGCTGATAACTTTTCTTTTGATTCAAAATACATGTGTTTGATAAGTTTTGCGTCCGTAGCCTCACTCGAAAATAGTTGAAAAAATACTATTGTCAAACATAAAATCTGTAACTTTATAAATTGCTCATAGGTGGGATTTTTATTTTCAGTTTTAATACTATAAGTACAATAAGAAAACACCGGCGTAGTGTCATCAATAGATCTTACAATTAATTTATCTTCAGATTTCTCAACTAAAATATTATCGGCTTTTATATCACCCCATTTGTCTAGCTTTCCCTCAAAATAAGACTCGGTATACTTATTAATCAATAGTAACGAGATCTGTAGTTTATCTGAAAAAGATAGACTGCTAATTAGATCACTAAGAGTCTCGCCTCTATATTTAGTTATGAAAATACTTCTCTCTTCTCCTGAACTATTTATAAAGTTTATCAACTTATATCTGTTATCTTCTAATGCTAGTGCAGACCATATTTCACTTAAGGAAGTATCTTTATTGCCTTTTATATCTTTTGACCAGGTACAATAACGCGTTACTTTAATTGGGTTATTGTTTTTTAGGTCAATTAGCAATCCAGAGGTCTTGATAATTTTAGAGCCCCCAGCCTTTATGAATTTACTCTCTTCACCTTTGATTATATCTGGATTTCTTACTTTTGGCTTAACCAGTATTTGATCACCAATTTTAATTATTGAGTTACGGCCATGCAGGCCCTTCTTGGCAATTAAGCAAGCAAATGATACGGATTGATATACCTTATTAAAGCGAAAACGATTAATTGACCAAGCAACTTCTTCAGGTGAAACCGAATCTTTAAAGCCTAATTCTAGATTTATTTTACCTATCATTAAACTAAGCTTAACTACATTCCGAATACAATCAATATATTCGTTATTCTTTGAAGATCTCATCTGGGCAGTGCTTCCAGACATCTGCACTTCGCTTAAATTAGGTAACGATGATACGAAAAAGCCAAATTGATTACAAAACAAGCGTTCCAGCCAATTTGTCAGCTTACCGTCAGCTCTTGAATAGAATAATATTTTATATTCAGGATATAGCTGTAAAAATAAATCCATCAATCCTTTAAAGGACACCGTCTCAATATAGTTGATTTCGACATTTGCTAATGGTAAATAACCAATATTGAAACGGAATAGCTGAAGTTTAGCCAAAAAGCTTTCAATGTCAAAATCGACACTAGAGCCATCATCAGATTGACTAAATATTTCTATAGCGTATACAGGCTTGGTAAATTGAGATTTTTCTAGCAGAAAATCTTCAATGCATCTATTAACCCTCTCCCCTAAGCTAAGGATTTGAAGACTTTGTTCAGGTTTAAAATAAGCCGTCCCAAATTGCTGTCTAATTTCACACCAAACTGACTGGGAAATTGTAGGTTCTTCTTTACTCAACTCTTGAATCAAGGAATCTTTAGTTGAAAATTGTTCAAATAACTCATAAAATTTCTGGCTATTTGGAGCACGAGCAAGCTCATACAAAGAATAAAAATCACTACTACACGTATTTTTCGGGTTATTTGTGCCTTTATCTACTGATTTTTTGTTATGGTTACGCTTACAATAATTTGATTCTACTATATTCTTACAATAACTTGCTGTATTCATTACATCCCAGACTAACTACATTTGGTAACTTTATTGATATCATATTCAGAGCAGGCCATTTTCCAGTATCCAGTCTTTAGTAACACTCCTATTATGGGTGGCATAAGGTAATTTTTTGGATAATTGGGTCCGGTTAGGGCTAGACTAAACTATCCATTATGTATTGTTTTAAACTTCGATTCTCATCATATTCAATATCTTCAATGCTATTAATGCTACCATTAATGAAAGGGTCGTCTCTATTGAACTCCTGATTAGCCTCAAAATAACTATCTATAAGCTTGCAGGTCTCCGGTAATTCAGACAATTTTTTCCATTCGTCACTGTTTTTAGCTGCATCCCTCATAAAGGCCGGCAAAAGATCAAGATATATTATTAATAACTTAGAATTTAATCTTTCATCATCTGGTCGGATCTTCTTCGCTTTTAATCTAGTTATAACTTTTTGAACCAAATCCTCAGATTTTAGAATATCTTGTATCTGATTTCGAATTTTTTCTTTGTATGAAAATAAAATATCAGTACTAGGATGCATCTTACGAAACCCGGTGAATAATCTCTCATAAATTCCTTTTACACAACTTAAGCCATTGGGCCCAGGATAAGCAGTAGCGGCTTCATAAAAAGATTGCAATAACCAAAGCTGCCATCTACCATTAGCATCTTCCTTATTATCTTCCCACAAAGAAGAATCTAAATTTAAGAATGCTGCTAACAATGGTAGAGCTTCACTTAATCTAGTATTATAAGGGCTCATCTCCAGGATATTATCTAGAGCATTTGCGCACAATCTTTCTTGTTGTGGTTCTAATAATTTAAATTTATTACGTAAGTTACCGATATTAAAGTCAGCCACTGTTGTATCTGACTCTTTAAGGATGCTTCTTAAGATTTCAAGAATAAAGCTCTCAATCCCATTAGTATAGTTATGTATCTCAAATGCAATTCCCTCCAATGGCCTACCATTTACTACTAAATCATTCCTTGGCGGTAGATTAATCCTTCGATGGACACCTACACCTTGCACATACCCCCGTATTTCATTTATTATGGCAATAGAATCAGTTGTGCGGTATCTATTAATAATGACATCTTGAGGAATATTATCTCCATGGTGGGTTAACAATTGTTGAGTAGTATAATAGAAATTATTATTGTTAAATAGTAATAAAAGCTTCTGCTGATAAAAGTCTCTCTCTTGCGTGACTAAAAGTTCTTTATACTTGGTTAATAACCCTACGCAAAATGAATCATTTATGTGGCTGCTGTTCTCAATTACAAGTTTAATCATTTCTGTAAAAGTATGGTTCTCAAATAAATCTTTATTGTCATCTAATAACTTAACAGCTAAATTTGGATGGCGTACTTTACCGTTATGATCTAAACTATTAAGGTTGTTAAAAAGCGTGCTAGCCAAGCCAGTTAAAGTTTTTTTATCAAATAAGCTCTTATAATTTTTTAATAAAGCTATCGCATCAGATGCATTCATCATTGTATCGAAGTGGACAATTTTGCTACAATTTTCAATAAGCGTTTTAACGTTATTGTGAAATGTATTTTTATCAAATAAATTTGGGTATTGGCTTAAAATATTTTTAGCATCAGATACGCAGCGTACATAACCACTAGCGCCTATTTTGCTGGAATTCTCATATAGTGTAATAACCCAACTTCGGATAGTAGTTTTATCGAATAAGGTTTGATATGTGGCTATTAATTCTTGAGCATGTTTAGGATTGCTTACATTACCTTGCCTATTATTGCCACAGCAATTATCGATTAGACTTTTCACAAGCGACTTAAAAGTACTCCCATCAAATAAGGTGCTACATTGACCTAAAAGTTTTATGGCTTCGCCTGGATTTATTACCATGCCTCGATCGTCTTTTTGGCTGTAATACTCTATTAATGCTTTCTTTTCACAAACTTCAAATAATATTGATTTACCCTCGATTAATTTCTCAAGCTTATTCTGTTCTATAGGCGCTACATGATTTATATTAGAAGTATTTGCACAAAAAACACTTAGCAGGTTGGATTGATTAGTCTGATTAAAGTAGTTAATCTTGGTTTCATCTTGAGCCTCAATGATAGATAAAAGCACGCAGCATTTTAGAAAGTTGCAAATATTGGTGATCTGCTGGTCAAAATTAGGCACACTCGATTGTTTTAGCTCAGACAGATATTGATCTAGATCCTGAATTGTTATCGGTTGGTGGTCTAATGTATATGTCGCTAGATTAAATTCATTAGTTGGCTGATTAAATTTATCATGTATGTGTTTGGCTATATCATTTAGCTTTGCGGTTATTTGTTCATTTTGATTAGAAATCTGTATTCTTAATCGTTGCCCTAACACAATACAGCTTTTTATGGTTTCATCTCGATTACAATTAAGCGTTTGATTAGGATTAACTAAGTTAACCCGTGAAATTTTAGATAGTCCATTTATATCCATTTATAGCAATTCCTACTAGTTAATTAAAAAAAATTTAAGAAATAAAAAACGTTGAGCAGTATTTAAAACTTTCTAATAGTGATCTGGTACCTACATTATTTGTAGGTATTCGCAAAATAAACCTTACAACTATAATTCCGCACGCTTAAAACATAAATTATTAATCTCTTTTTTGAAATTTAAACCATGATATTTCTATCAATCCTAGACGGTCCACAGACCGGTAACCATATTGAAATTACTCAAGATGCTACTCTTAATATGGCTAGTAGTTTGGGGAGCGATATCTATCTAATATTGCCTTCATGGTCAGATTTTGAATGTAGTTTTAGTGTGCACAACGGCATGCTCACATTCAACCAGACAAGCCATGAATTTACAGTAAATAATTTAGCGGTTGAGATTGGCTATGCCTATGAAACGCCGGCTCTATGTACTATTGATAATACCAATATAGCATTTAGTAATGATCCTTATATCCAGCTTGAAAACTTTACTTTAAAAGACACCGCTTCAACTAAATTTACAGAACTGGAACCAGATTCTGATGAATTAGCAGCACTAGGCGTTACTCCATTTGAAGCCAAAGAACAATCAAACAAAGTAGAAAAACTATTAACAGGAATAGTAAGACGTTATTCAAACAGTAAATTTGGCAGAACCATTAAGAAATTTACTCATAAAGTCAGGCAAAGCAATTTTTTTGTGCAGCTAACTAATCTTGTCGATATTGGTAAAAAACAATTTCAGACTTACTATCAGATAATTTACAAAAAATTGGGTTATTGGCTATACTTATGTTTGGGATTTATTCTGTTATCTATAGCTATTTTATTCATTGTCATTTACCAATTAAGGCAAGAAGAACATAAAGAATCACTCTTACATAATCATCAAATAATTAAGTCACTCTTAGACCAAAAATTACTAAAACTGCCCAACCGTTATTCAAACTTGCGTTTAACTGACAAAAATAATGGCTACCAAATTAGTGGTATCGTTGATAATATTAATGATATTAATTATGTTAAACATATATTTGCACCAATTAACCCAGATATAAAATTTGATTTAATTCTTTTCAGTAAGATAAAACCATCTCTTCTGCAGATTCTGCTGCAACATAAGATTTTACAACCCAAAGTATCTTTTGAAAGCGATAGCGGAGTTCTTGCCATCGGTGGAATCACTAATAGTATGGAAATTATTGACGATGCTGAAATTGCAATCGCCAATAAATATCCAAGCTTGGGGCATTTGGATACAAGTAAGATGTTTATTTCTAGCGATATTGATAGCAATTTTGACAGCATTTTTAATACTGACAAATTTAAACAGCACTTAAGTATCAGTAAAGACTACGCCCAGGGAAGCATATTAGTTGAGGGCTATTTAGCGAGTAATGATATTGCTGAACTGGAAAAGAAAGTAGAACAATTTAACCAGAAATACAGCCCACAAGTAACAATAACCCTAAAATTACAAGACCTGATTAAAGCCCTCCCTTTTGGTATAACTGAAGTTTATACCGGGTCCCCTTCTTGGATTATTACTGATGATGGACAGAGAATATACCAAGGAGGCAGCTATAAAGGCGTTACGTTAAGCCAAATTGATAATGAAAAAATTGTTCTTGTTGGGAAATTTGTGTTGGCACTGCCACTAAATCAATTGCTACCAGCCCAAATGAGTAATGGAACCCGTAGGGTTGTGGCCACCTATCAAGATAGCCGAAAAGAAATAATTGAAAATGAAAAAAATACAGAGTCTGATTTGATAAATAAGGAAAAGAGCCAGCTTGAAAGTTTAAAATTAATTTTTTCGAAAACCGCTGAATCGCAATTAAAATCCTCGCTAAAAGAAACAATTGACAACCTAGAGGAAGATTTAGTTTATCGCCAAACAGAATATGAATATTATTTTAAAGAGAGCAAAAAATGACAGCGATAGATAATAGCCCGATTAATGCCATAGCATTTCTCAGTTTATTAAGTTTGTTACCGATAATTTTTGTAATGACATCCTCCTTTATCAAGATTTCAATGGTAATGATACTGACTAGGGAAAGTTTAGGAGTTCAACAAATTCCTCCTAATATCGTAATATATTGCCTGAGCCTGATTTTATCATTTTATATTATGGGCCCAGTCTACAATAGCTCTCTCAAATCAATAAATGCGGCGGTCCCAACCAGCAGTAGTATGCTTATTGAAGATATTGCCGCCTCGAGCAATGATACTAAAAAATTTCTGCTGCAGCATACTCCCAAAGCACAACAAGCATTTTTTTATCAGTCATTAAAGGAATTCTGGACGCCAGAAATGCTAAAAAATGTAAAGAAAGATGATTTGATTATTTTGGTGCCATCGTTTGTTGTGAGTGAAATTTCACAAGCATTTAAAATTGGCTTTTTAATTTATTTACCTTCTGTAATTATTGATATTATCGTATCAAATATCCTAATGGCAATGGGAATGATGATGATGTCGCCACAAACAATTGCTCTTCCAATTAAATTACTACTGTTTATAACACTCGATGGCTGGACAAGATTAATCCATGCTTTACTCGGCAGTTATGCTATTTAACAAAAATTTTTATGAATTGTTAATAAGGAATACATTATTATGCTAAATTTGAATCCAACACTGCAATCGCCAAGCAGCTTAGAAACTATCAGTCAGGTAGAAAATAGTAATATCGATTTTGTAAACATAGAGTCTCTTGATAATTTAGATTTTACTGCGTTAGAAAATAGTGCACTAAATTTTCTATCATCAGCTTATGATAAACATAATTTCCTTAGAAATGTACTTAAAGATGAAAATAAGGACGATATGTCTCCAGAAATGCTGCGCGAAATCCAAAATAACTTAGAGAAATTTACAGTTCAAACACAGCTAATTGGGAAAACTGTATCGATTGCCTTAAAAGATATAGACACCTTAACTAGACTTCAATAAAATACCTAGAAAAGAATAATTATGAGTAATGATAGTAGTGGCGAAAAAACCGAACAGCCCACCCCGAAAAAAAGGCAGGATGCCAAAAAACAGGGGCAAATGGCTCAAAGTAAAGAACTTAATAAAGTTTTTGCACTTATTATTTTATTGATATTACTCATAATTAATTTAAAAAGTACATTTTATCAATTTGCCAATATTTTTCAAGGAATTATTGATCAAATAGCCACCAATAACCTGGACAAAATTACTTTATCTAATTACTTATTAAATAGCGGCTACTATGCGCTTAAAGTAATTTTATTGCCCATAATCGTTGCGGGTATAACCGCCTACTTTATTAACATTATTCAAGTAGGCGGCTTTACCATTTCTGAGAAATTTCTTAAGTTTGACTTCAATAAGTTTAACCTAGTCAACAACTTTAAATCAATTTATTCTTTCAAAAACCTAATTAAATTTACACGCCAGCTGATTGAAATAATAATTATGGCTGTGGTTGCAATATTTATTGCTAAACAGTCATTACGCGGCTTTACAAATTTACCGGAATACTCGGTTAGTGCGCTTTGGTGGTATCTGTGTATCGTGTTATTTAAAGAGTTTGCAGCTTTACTATTAATAAACATTGTAGCAAGTATAATTGATTTGGTCATGGAAAAATTCAACTTGACCAAACAATTAATGATGTCCCTCTCGGAAATTAAACAAGAATATAAAAATACAAATGGCGATCCAGAAATTAAAAGCCGCAGGCAGGAGTTGCATCGTGAATTAATTGACGAAGAAGGCGAAGCAACCATTGCAAATTCGACTATGGTCCTCGCAAATCCGACTCATATTGCAATTGTATTATTATATCGGCCAAAACGGTTTAAATTACCAATCATCGTAGCAAAAGCCTCAGGTGCCAAAGCACAAAATATTTTTACAATTGCTAAACGGAATAATATACCTATTATACGCGACAAATGGCTGGCAAGAACCTTATTCGAAGTCGGTATAGTCGGTAAATATGTACCATCTAGCATGCTTGCACCTGTTGCAGATATAATATCGCAAAACATGCATTTACTTCCTAAGACGGCACAAGAAATAGCCGAGATCTCTGGTGCAAAATCTAATTCTAAACCAACTTCAGAACAAAATTCAAATAATTTGAAAATTTGATTATTTCAGGTTACTTAATGGAAATAATTAAATTGGCTGGAATCGAGCCAATTTATTTATCTAAAGCTTCCTAACGAAATTTGTGTATCAATTATTTCTATTTTGTTTATAGCGATTAATTCGGATTCATACTTAGCTTCAACTATTTTATTAACATCTCCATTTTTAAAAAATATTTTTGCTTTAATTATAATAGGATCACTATCATAACTAAATAAGTATGTATATTTTATATCTACTTCAGTTTCATCTTCTGAGTTATTATTTACAAAATCATAAACAAATATGGAATTATTATTAAGTTTTCTTGGTTCAAAAGAATTATTTATCAAAGCTGCAGAAAACGGCATAGAGATAAGGGAAGAATAGACTTGATTTATTAGTAAAGGAAAAATATTTTTTTGATTATCTGGTAAATTTAATTTGTGACTAACGGTAAAACTATTTTCGCAGACATAATCCTTTATAGGTTTTACTTTATTGCCAATGTTTATCATAAATAGCGAAGATCTGTTGTAATCATTATTTATCTGATTTTTGTGGCTTGAACTGCAATTATTTAGTATATGTACATCTACCATAGTGCGGACATAGTCTAAAAATTGATTCTCTACTCCTTTTAATTTATCTAAACTTTTTTTATAATTAACTTCAACTACTTGCGACAGTAATGATTTAAAATCATCAAAATCATCTATATTACCAATTTTCTTTAAAATAATTCTAGAACCAACATCTCTAACAAAATCATTTTGCCAGCCAAGTGACAGTACTGATTCTTTTCCTGTATAAATACACAGCTCATCCCCTTCTAGGACTATTTCATAATTTTTCTTTAAATTAGTATAAAGTATTTTACCTATATAGCCTGGACTATTAAGCTTATTATAATCTTCTGGTAGCTTTTTTAAAATGTTAAAAACCACACTGACAATTTCTTTTCCTCTACGTTCTTCTCTAGCTTGTTCCATAGACTTAGCATGGCCAAACGATACTAAATTATAGAAAAATTTTTTTAGCGCATATGCAAAAGAGTCATCCTTTGCTTTTGCTGCAGTAATTAAGTTATTCGAACTTTTAAAAGCTCTGTTAATAGTTGCTGCCGTCATTTATAGATTATCCTCTAACACTTGTAAATAAATGATGTACGACTCTATAAAATTACCACTTGATTTTTTGATGGGTAACTTCGTTGAGTACTTCCAAAAAGATAAAGAAAATTTTCTTAGTTAATAATTTGTAACTCCAAACACTTTTTAATAGCCTGACCAATTATTGGATTTAATTTACCAGTTTCATTATCGATGATTCTATCTTGCAATTCAATTTGTAGCAGATCATGAAGTTGCCTTATAATTGTAATATAATGATTAGCATATGTCTGCTGAGTTCCAGGGATTTCATTATCCAATTTTTTTGGGTTGAACAATTCAAATAAAGCTTGATAACGCGGTGAATCCTTGGCTTTCTCTAATTGTATAAATTGCTTTTCTGATAGCCAATCTTGAGGATTGGTTGAAACATTTAACTTATCACCATTAAAGGCTCTAGAATTATCACGAATACATAAAGAAATATCTTTGGGAGTACTAAGTGATTGTAAGCCATAAGATTTATCTAATATATTATTGAAAATCTCTAATAAACTAGGCGCATCTTCCGGATAGGGAAGAAATCGATTGAAATTAATTTTCGCTAACTTTATTTTTTCTACAAGAGGCGGTACGCTATATAAATTGATAGTCGGCGGTTTGCTGTCAAAAACTCGTGTTAACGAGCACGAGGCTAAGTTGGGAGTTAAAAAAACTTGGCTATTTTTATTGATTTTTTTTGCGCGAGTAAATTTAGCATTATATTCATTTACTTGATTATCAGTAAAGAAAGGGTTCGTGTGATTTGAATTCTCTATTATTTTTTCAATTTTCTCATAACAGAAAATAGCATTAGTATAATCTTTTTGTTCCAAGAAAATATTACCTTGTTCAAAATATCTATAAACAATTACTTTTAAAGAATTAAAGCTATAACAATAAAGTTTACAGTAACAGTCATAACATTCACTTTTCTTTGTTAAATCATTATCTAAGTCACCATAAGTTAGATAGAAATTCCCTATGCTATTTTTATATTCATTAAAAAAATTAATACCACCTTCAGAATCAGTTCGGCGTGCCTCTTTAGACAATAACAAAACCTGCATTTTTTCTAATTCTCTTAGAGCAAGGTCAACTCTTCCGCAAAGTACTTGGCATTTTACAGTTTTTAGCACTTCATCAATAGGACAATCACTTGCCATAAATCCTTTTAGTTCGCTTTGCTCAAAATAGTTTGAAAGAAAATTATCTACATCAGAAAAATCAAATTGTATATTAGTACTACTAAAATCGTCGTTATTATTTAATTCCAAAATTTTTTCTTTTATTTTTGTCACCGTTTTTGCAATAGGCAGTTTAATATTAATGGAAAAATTACTATCAGGCCAAAACGCTTGATTGGAATATGAGCTGGATAGATCTTGTCTAATCCCCAAAGTGAGGTTAGTATTTGACTCGTGATCGTTTAAATTAGCATAAACCAAAACTAATGCTTCATTTAAATTTAGCATTGGCGACAAATAAATTTTCATTAAAGCATCTAAATTGTTGACAATTAAGCTAGGTTTTTGACGAGGAGAGATAAACGGATTTTTTTTTACACTGGAACTTAAGCAATTGAGGTTAAACATGATATCTTTCTTAAATTATATTTTGTATGATCTTTCTAAAACTTTACTCGTAAGTCTAATTATTATCTACCCATTATTTGCTATCTTCTGTTATTAGTTTATTAATTGATAATAGATATAATTCGGCTTGATTTTTTAATTCGTTGAAGTGTTCTCCCATACCGTTTAAAAATTTTTCAAACTCTGCTTTTGCTGATAAATAATCATGCGACTCATAAAAACAAACTCCTGAATAGAAAAGACAGTCAATATTGCTAGCTTGTGGAATTAAAGAATAACAGTATTTGTAAGTAAGCATAGCATTTAAAAAATCATTGTTCGCTTGATAAGATCCAGCTAGTGCCTTCAAATATGCATGGTTATCCGGTTCTATTACAGTTAATAATAAAAATACAGATATTGCCCGTGCAAAACTTTTCGTCTTAAAATTTCTAACTCCAAGGTTATAGAGATAATTTAGATCATCTTTGGTATAAGTGCCTTTAATTTTGTTATTAAAGATTTGGCTCAATTTATTTTTCATACTTGGTGCTTCCTAATATTTCTATGTTAGACTCAACAATTCTTTAATTTTGCTTTTAGACTCATTAAAGTCTACAAATAAAACAAATAAACCTCCATCTATTTTACATTGTTCATCAATGAGTTCATTATCAAGTTTAAATGTCAAACTATAGTCGCAATCCGATAGAAAATCCTTCAATTTATCAATGCTGTGAGCATTAGAATAAATAATAAGCGGTTTGTTCTCGACAATTTCGTGCAATTCATTTTGTATAACTTTGCTAATCTGTTCATGCTGAAATGTATCTATCTGCAGCTTATGCAATATACGGTAAATAATAGGATATAAATTCTGCTCTAGATCATTTAACAAAGCATCGATTTGCTGTTTACTTTCTGAGTAAAGTTTTTCAGATAGATCAGCTAACAGCTTTTTACTGCTTTGTTCTGCTTGTACGATATTTTCAAGACAAGCTGCCTCAGTTGCTGCCTGGCGCTCTTTACATTCTTGAAGAACTTTCTGTTGATATTCTTTTACTCCGTGCAAAAGCAAAATATCTTGTTCCTTGAATACTTTGACTAATCTAGGTAGTTTCATTATACTTGTCATGTTAAGCCTAAATCGAAAATTTAATTTTATTATTTTTTTTATTTACAAATACGTCATTCTTCAAAAAAGCAAATTTAGGTTGAAGTACTTCTTTGCTTGCGAGACTTTTAGCTAAAAGCCTTATTCCGTCAAGAACTTTTGTTTTCTGCTGCGGTGTATCATTATAAACAAGCATAGGGAAATTATCATATAACCTTAGTAATTTATTTAAGAAACCCGGAGTTAACTGACTAGGATTTTTAATAATCTGTTTAAAAAAGTTATTTATTGATATTTCAGAGACCAAAGCATTCTCGGCTAAGCCAATAAGCGACGAAAGAAGCTTATAATAATCATCAACAAGAACAATTTTCTCTTGAGATTCTGAACTTAGCTTACTAAAATTGAAGGCCTTTATATAAAGAGAATGGAGTGTGATTAAAATCTTTTCAAATTTTATATACTCAGCAAGTTCTGTTTTCTGTTCAAAATTAATCTCACCAACTGTAAGGCGTTTTAAAATACTAGCCCTATTGTTTAAGCAGCTAGAAACCATATTTTCAAAATCGCCTCCTAGATTATTTTGTACAAAATTCAGCATCTGCTTAACTGAATTTACCGTGACATTACCTGACGAGATAGAAGCGAGGCCGTTCATTAAAGAAATATCTTTCTTAATTTCGGGGTGCGCCAGCAAAGAGAAAAACTCAAATAGATAGCCTGACTCCTGGTGTTCAAGCCTTTTTAAAAGAACAGAAATTAAGTCGGTTAATCGTTTTTTATCCCTACGCTTCTTAGCAATGTTATCTATGATATAGTTAAGTATCATATAGATTTGGGCAATACTTAACTTACTGTTATTTAAGAACTTGGCAAGTAATATTTCAGCTTGGGCTTCATCAACTTTTACCATCTCATCAATAAGCCCATCAACTTTTTTAAAAGATAGGTTATCGTCCTCAAAGAAACTTAACAAACTTTCTAATTCTTGGTGGGCAATATATTTGGCTTCTTTAAAGCGGCTAGTAACACTATCAGCCAATGATTCGAGCAGTGTCTCATTTCGAATTTGGTCATTTGTCTGTTTACTATTTGATTCGAGCATTTTTTTGAAGAATAAGACATCTTCCTCATGGTCCTCGTGCATTAAGTTATCTTGAAGCGTTTCAAATAAATTAATATTTGCCGTTTGGTTTGCGTTTACCTCTTTGTGAGCTGGATTAGTAGGCTTCCGTGACGAGGAATTATTTGATTTATATTCTAAATCAGGATTATTTAGAACAGGGGTAACCCTGACAATACTTTCTATAGACATTTTATTCTCCCCTAATGACTTGCTAGACTATTAAGCTTTTTCAGCATCTCAGCAAAACTGATCTTATCAAACTGCCCTTGCTTAACAAATTCTACTATTTTTGGAAATTTATTTACAGCTTCATCTGCCAGCTTATCCTGGCCAGGCTGGTATTCACCAATACGTATCAGAAACTCTAATTCCTGATACTTGGACTGGAGCAAGCGTATGTGCCGCGCTGACTGTAAATGCCGCTGATCAATGATACGATCAGCAATACGGCTAAGGCTTCTGTCCAGATCAACAGCGGGAAACCTACCGATTTCAGCATATTTTCTAGATAGAACCACGTGACCATCGACGATAGATTTTACTTCATCAGCCACTGGATCTTTTGAGACCTCGTCACCTTCCATTAATACTGTATAAAAAGCAGTAATGCTACCGGTTGGAGTATTACCTGCACGCTCCATTAATTTAGGAAAAGACAGAAAAACCGATGGAGGATAACCACCCCGAGCAATCGGCTCTCCTGCAGATAAGCCAACCTCTCGTTGCGCCCGAGCAAAGCGAGTGATTGAATCTACAAACAGCACAACATTCTTGCCTTGTTCCCGAAAATATTCAGCAATAGTTTGCGCTACATATGCACATTTTACTTGCTCTACTGGCGGCCTATCAGAGGTTGCTACCACTAATACCATCTTACTACGAATTTCATCAGTCAGCTCTAAATCAATAAATTCTCTAACTTCACGACCACGCTCACCAACCAAAGCAACCACTATAACATCGGCCTTAGCATTTCTTAGAATCATTCCCATTAAAGTAGTTTTGCCCATTCCTGGGCCTGCAAATATAGCAACTCGCTGCCCTAAACCACAAGTTACAAACATATCAATAGAAGTAACGCCGGTATTTAAAACTTGCGCTATCAAGGGCCGTTCAAGTGCATTGGGTGCTTTTGCCATAATAGGGACTAAACAGAAATTATTCTCTTGGCAATTAATATCAAGGCTATGCTGTAAATTCCCAGTTATTTTTCCAAATCCATCAACTATTTTACCTACCAAAAACTCGCCTACTCTGATTTTAAATCTTTCGTTCAGTAAATAAACTCTACAATTAAATGAAATATTTTCTATATTGCCATATGGCAGCAATTTTACATTATGGCCATCAATAGCAACCACTTCTGCCATGAGTTCCAATTGGCTGTTTTCAGAATATATCATGCATAAATCGCCAATTTTTGCTTCTGGCAAGAAGGCACTTAAAACCACGCCTATTGCGGTTGTGATCCTTCCATGTATCTTATAAGTTTTTAAACTGTCAATTTCAGAGGCAAAGCGATTAATCTTATTTAGTAGCCTCTTTTTGGATTTGATAAATTCCTCTTTTATATCCATTAGAACTCGTCCAGCCTTAAATATAAGAATCAAAGATCAAAACAGCAAAGCGGTAAACTTTGGATGCCATCCAATCAGCTGTAAGATAGAGGGCCCCAATTACAAATACTAGCTTTACAGCAAATGATAAGGTTTGTTCTTGTATTTGAGTTAATGCCTGGAACATACTAAACAATAACCCAACTAGGGAAGCAATAATTATTACCGGCAAAGATAAAATTAAAGACAGCATCAATCCCTCTTTAGCCAAATAAACCACATCATAATTCATATTTAACACCTTATTGAATTATTTATCATTTGCCCATCAATTGCTATAGCCTGTTTGATATTATTTGCAAGATTTTCTATATAGTGTTGATTATTCATAATCTTGTCAGTAGTAGCATTGGTAAGATTATTTAGTGAATCAATGCTACTATTGATCTGATCTTGATAAATTTCATTTAAAGTATTCGCTGTTTGCTGATCATTCATAATCTGATTGTAATGATACGTTGTAAATGCTGAAGAAACAGAAATACCGGTGGATGCTAACTGAGAAGCAATCATATTATGCATGAATAATTTTAGTGGAACCTCCGCAAGATAGTCATTAAGCAGTCCAACTTTCTGGTTACTTTTAACGCTCTGCATGAAATTATTAAAAGCATCTTTAAGTTCAGCAGAAATTGTGTTATTCATTTTTTCAGATAATGATGTTTCACAATTAGCCATCAAGGATTGATCTAAATAGCTTGCCGCTTGGTGGCAGCCAAAAGCCATCGCCATATAGACTATCGTTTCAATAAACTCTTCAACTACTTTGCCAGATTTTTTTGCAGAATCACCAAATTGGTTAGCCAAAGCTGCATCTAATTGTTCTACCAGTTTTTCTCTTATACCATATTTTTCCATGATAAAACATACCACTGCCTCAATACCACCCATTGCTGCAATCTGCTCAGGACTAAGTGGATTTTCTTGCTCCTGATTTTTTTCAAAAGACTTGATCATATTAGCGAATGAAAAATAGACAGCTACGGTTGTGCTTGCAGCCAGAATAAATACTAATGAAGTTTGAGCCAGCACTGCCCCTGTTACTGCCATAGCGCCAAAAGTCGCCTCAATACAGGTATTTGCTAAAGCAGCAATTTGCGAACTAGCAGAGAAGGTCATTAAGAGACATAATCCGACTGCCTGCGCTTGTTTGGCATAGTCACCAAACACACTAAAAACACCATACTGCACACCATTCATTAATGCTTTATTATTTGAACCAGTTGTAAGTATTAAAGTGCTGCAAGTAGCGCGGAATGCGCCGTCACAAAATAATGCAACCCCAGATGAAAAAGAGGTGGGATTAGCTGTTGCCATCCCTTTAGCTATTCCTACTACCGCAGTGATTAGCTCTAACCCGCCGAGGGCAAGTCCAAATAGCCCTGCTCTTTTACGGGCTTTTTCTAATTGTTTTTTTATCTTATTATATTGCTTCATTAATTTATCAGTATTTGCTCTGCCTACCTTTGCACCAGAAGCAAGGATTATACTTGTACCATCTGCCAAAGCACCGTCCTGCTGTGCTAAGATCAAATTCTGCTTGCCTAAAATGCTAATAAAGGGAATTAAGAGTAAAGCTATTGGCAATAACCCCTTATTTACATTATCTCCTACAGTACTCGGTATCTCTATCCTTTGAATCTCGGCATTGTAATTTTCGACATTCTTTTGCTGTTTTAATGCAAATGAAGTATTCATATAGCTAGCTAAGCAACTTCTAAATAAGCCTTCAATCTCTTCGCTGCTCAATTTTTGCAGCAGTTTCTCAAGATCAGGATTATTTATTACTAAGAGTTTTTCAGGAATGTAATAATCACTTTCCTTGTACTTTACTATTGTTAGCTCACAATGTGCAGGGGCCTGGTCAACAGTTTGGTGGCTAGGTTTGCTTGATAATATATCAGTGCTTTCTGCTTTAGTGCTTGTGAAAGCAGACTTGAGAATAGTCGTACCTTCTTTTAAACTTAGATCCATTCACTTTTTCCTTTTTATATTTAGCTAATTTGCTGGTAATAAATTTGATTTCTGCGATTTAAAGTTTATTGATGATTTTAACCCCAAGCATTCCTTCAACTTCAACGAGGATGCCTTCAGCAAAACTAACACCATTAATTGTTAATTTCACTTTGTTTGGCCACCTGGTAAATTCAATTATATCGCCGACTTGATACTTGGTAATATCCGCCAAAGAGTAAGAAACAGTTCCTATTTCACACTTTACATTTAAGTAAATATCTTGGGCTGAAGGCTGGAGCTTCTGCCTCAGGCCCTCCTTTTCATTTTCGGAATGCCTGAAAGCTGCTTCTTCCTCGTTAACCTCATTTTCTTGATAATCAACTGCAGTATCATTTAAATCGACTGGATCTACTGTGTCCATAGTTGATAAATTACTTTCTAATTCCATAATCATCCACTCCGTGTATTAATGTGTGTAGATAGCCTGGCTAATCGCGGCTAGCTGATCTTGAACCATCCTAGCCACTGTGCTGCTTAGGCTACTTATATTTTGGGAAGTACTATGAATCAACTGCATAATCTGATCTGTTTGTGCTCGCATAGTATCGCGAAGTGAAGTCATTGATTCCTGTTTAATATGCGCATCATTTTGTTGATTAGTCGTATACATGTCGGCACCCGCCCTTAACATCTGCCCTAACGGTGCCATTGTTTGCGCAAAAGCCCTCATTTTGTAAGCTTTGGAATCATGTAGTCGTTTATAATTTTGTACTTTCTCACTATAGATTCCCGGTCTGCTAGTATAGTCTCCAGGGTGTAAGTATTTAGATGCATTATCTAGATATTGTTTAAGGCCGGTATATTGAGTTTCAGCACCCATAAACTCTTCTGTAAACCGCTTTAAATCAGTTACTTTTTGATCATCTAGACCAGCAAGAATAGTTGGATTTGACGCATGATTATCTTTTGACCATTGGTTAAAGTCAATAGCAAATTTAGCTTCCTTAAAGTTGATAAAATGATGAACTGGGCTGCTTTCGCGTGCGCGGATAAATTCTGCTAGTTTTTTGTTAGTGCCTAATTCCAATTTTTCAATTGAAAAGCTGACAGTTTGATCTTGACCAACATTTTTTTCAACAATTAAAAATTTTACTTGATCCGTTCCTGTATCAGCAGATAACAACAATAATTTGTCATCTACTATTTTACTAAGAGGAATATTTTCATTATCATTCCAAGTATTTACTTCCTTTTCGACAAATTCAATAATTGATAAATCATTAGATGAGCCATTTGCCGTTGAAAGTATATCTTTAATTTCTTTTACGGTAAAGCTGGACTCATTATATTTCTTAAATTCAGCTTCTCTCTCAGTTATTTTTTTAATTTTTGATGTATCATAGAATTTTTCACCATCAGCAATCAATCCTGCATTTTTTTCATTGTCCTGATGACTGGCTAACGTTTTCTTGACATGCTCTGTGATATTGTCGCCATTAAGCTTAGACAATTCATCCTGACTATAAATTGTATTTAAACTTTTTGTAGCTTCCTCTAATTTTTGTTTATGATTTTGGATATTCTCTTTTAGAGTCTTAGCTTCTTCTTTTCCAAGCAGCAGATCAGCACGTTTTGCATTTAATTCTGGAGTGCTAGGTTTAGCTAGCGGGATGTTTTGTTTAGCTTCCATATATGCCTTCAAATCTTGTTGGCCGGCGCCTATACGGGAATACAATTCATTTAATTCAACTTCATTTGGCCCTTCGACTAACATTTTCTGCGCTTTAAATTCAGTGTAAGCTCCACCAGCGCTGAAAACGAAAGCAGTACCTGCTCCTACAAGGCCAGAAATACATGCTTCTAGATTTTTCTCTGCAACATCCTTTGCCATTGCTAAAACCATTTTAGATTCATTGCCAGTCTGAAGCACCTGACTTGCAAGAAACTCAAGGATAAGTTTATTCATTTGCCCCATTGAAGCATACTGCTCCGGTAATAGTTCAGACTGGATAAAGTTCAGTATCAGTATAATTGCGTTTATCCTTAACGGGTCATAACTCAAGCCATTAATTGACAGGCTTTGGCTAGATGGGTCTTGGACTTTAGTGACTACACTTTTAGCGCTGGCTTCAGCTGTTTCTAGATTATACCCATCGGTATATTCAGGCTGGTAACCTGGCAGGCTGCTGTTGCTGCTCTTTGCTGCTCTAGCACTCACTGAACTATCATCTACAACAAGCGGCTCAGTTTTACTTCTACGGGCGCTTGACAAAGCTAGTTTTTCTTGGGTGCGTTTAGTTTTAACTCTAGCAGGATTAGCAGTTAAGCTTGAATTTGAATTGATTTCTAAAGTCATTTTATTTCCTTTTTTGAATAATTTAATAAAATTTTATTATTATTGACTGTCAGTAATATTCCTTTTTTGGGTAGCTATTTTTTTGGTTGCGGGCTCGCCGAAACTTTACTGCTCGAATTGTCTGGAACTATTTGGTAATCATTTTTAGTACTGATCTGGTTGCCGCCAATCTTGACGTAGCTTTGCAGTTTATATGTATCCTTATCTCTGATTATTTTAGGCGTTACCAAATACAAAGTAACTTCTTTATGAACTTGTTTATTTGTAGTTTTAAATAGCCAGCCAAGGCCAGGGATATCGCCAACTCCAGGCACTTTTGTTTGTTCTTCACGGACTACATCCTTCGTATAGCCGGCCAAGATAACGCTTTGCCCTTCATTTAGTAAAGCTTGGCTATTTATCTGACTTTGAGTCATACTAGGAATGGCACTACTATTTGCCTGATCTACACTACCATCGTTTAATACTATATATAATTTGATACTCTTTTCTTTACCTTCAAAAATAACATGCGGCGTTATTTGAAGGGCCTGGGTAATTTGCATTCCGCTATAAGCGGCATTCGATGTTTGCGATGAGGTACCATAAAAATAATTTTTGTTAATGGTAACAATTGCTGGAATATTATCAATAGTTGCTAACGAAGGCTTTGCCACTGTTTGAGCATAATTTTCCTGCTCCAAGAATTGCAAACTGTTTGCAAAACTGAATGAATCGGTAACAATAACCTGCCCAGGATTAACCTGATTAAAAGAACTTATCAGGCTATTAGAAACTGTTCCGCTATTTAAATTGGCAGTACCGAACCCAAGCGCCGCATTACCTTGCGAAAACCACCAGTTGATTCCTGCTTGGTTGAGTTTATCTTGATCTAGCTTGATGATCATAACTTCAACCTGGATTAAGGGTGCCGGTACGTCTAAGGTATCGATCAGGCTCTTATAAATCGCAAGATTATTATTTTTATCTCTAATCACAATTGTATTTAACCGGTCATCTGCTTCAATTAAAGGATAACCGGAAGTGCCGGTATTATTTAGGTTATCAGAGTCTGTTTTGTTATTATTTTGAACGCTTGTAGCAGAATTCGAATTATTAGTGTTTGTGCCAGAATTGTTATTCCCTGCTGTGTTTTGATTCTTAATTAATTCAGCGACCTGGCCATTAATACGGTTAGCGCCACCGCGCCCAGAATTAGTCTGATTTTTTTGCAGCAACCCACGTAAAATAGTTGCAACCCCTGGTACGATTATTTGTTGATTATTGAAGCTAAATTGCATATCTACAGCATTGGCATACTTGAGCCGGTACACTGCAAACCCTTGGTTTACCGGACTAATATTTAGTTCTGCTATCTGCTTTGTGACTAGTTCAATATATTCTTTTGGCCCGGTAATTAAAAGTTTATCCTCTGCTGGAAGTTCTGAATAGCCAAATTTATTATCATATAACCCCATTTGGATTAGATTCTCTTTGACATTATCCATATCCTGAGGCGCCACGTTAATTTTTGCTGTAATATTTTGATTGCTGGTAACATACAGACAACCAGAATAAATAAACCAGTTAAATCCATATTGTTTACCCAATTTATTTAGTAATTCATCAATTTGAGTGACTGAGAAGCGTCCGGTTACTGATTGGGATAATAACGAAGTATGGATGTTTTTAGACAGCCGAATTTGTAAACCATTATTTTTGGCAAATTCATTTAGCGCTTGTTGCAGGCTTTTACCATTAAAAAAATAATTGTATTGCCCAGCATTTACGTTTTGCACATCTGCAAATGTCGGGAAGCATAACGCAATTAGCAAGCATAACCATGTTTTTTTCATTTTTAACAATATCCACTAATGTTTGTTTAATTTTCGAACTGGCGTGATTTTGTTATAAAAGTGAACTTAAAACTACCTGCATTTTTTGCATATATAACGATTTTTCTGAGCTGGCATTATATTTTAGTAGCGTCAGGACCATATACCCGACATTAAACTGAATTGCGTAATCCAGGGCTGAATAACCTCTCCAATCCTCACAATCTATATACTCTTTATTAGCCCTAACAATAACATCAAATGTCTCCTGATCTATAACCTGATTAACTGCATCAATTATTGCTTGCGGATACCTGTTATCAGGTAAAGCACACAACTCCCTTATTAGCCTATAATTTTCGAGCTGAATTGCCCATTGCAATTTTTGTGGATTATCTTTACCTTGGAGTTTAACGAAGTTGCACCAGATATTTTCAAAAAAATCATTAGCCAGGATTAAAGGCTTTACCGGCTGAAACAGATTAACCCTACTGGTATGGAAGTAATTAAAGTTAAGCAATAAATACTGATTCTTATAATATTCTAAATAAGGTACATTTATTTCAGAACCACTAACTCCTACTAAACTTTTATTTATCTGCTCAATCATATGTGAATACTGATTATTAAAAAGATCTAAGTCGCAACTACCAGTGTTAGAATAGCTAAAATTACTCTTGGCTAGTGAAAACACAAAATATAATTTGCTGCTGTTGGGGTCAAGGAAATAAATCTTAACCTGATTTACTATATCGCGGATTACTACGGACATCACATGTGCGTGTGAATTGACTATTGCATATATATGTGGTAATTTATTATTTATAAGTAACATTACGCCAATTAAAATACCATGGCCCGGCGTCACTTGGCTAAGATGTTGGCTATTTGAAGTAACTAGCTGTTGAATAGGTTGAAAACTCCTATCTAGGATCCCGCTTTGCTTAGCCAACTTTGTAATTTCAAGTTTCACATTGTTATCTGCTAGGTTGTTAAAAGAATAACCTTGACCATCTAGCTTCAAAGATTGTGCATGCTGCTCTTTTAAAGTAATATACTTGGATGGCTCAGCTTCGAACCTTTCGCGAATTTTATTGATATTATAATGATTGATGACCAAACAATGGTTTTCACTATTATTATAAATTTCATAAGCAAGCTTTCTATTATGCGGCCGAATAAGCATCGAACTACCCGTATTTACATTGGTCAGTTTATTCAAGTTTAAATAGTGGCTATAATCTTTAATTGATGAAGTTAGATTTTGTGAAAAAGGATTAAAGGCAATGCAGTAACCTTTTTGTGGATCATAGAGTAACCGTGTTGCAGCCAAATCGCCATCAGTAATTATGAAGTTTAATTGATAGTTATGGTTGCCTATTATTGCATGTAGCCAATCATTCAATCGTTTAGCTTTAATCTGTTCAGTATATATTAGTGGTAGATCCTTGTAATTCACAAGGCAGTAGCAAACAGCCAAAAGAAACACTTGTACAGTATTTAATTTATGGCGAGTGCAGAACCATCCCTGGAAATTACTATTTTGAATATGCAGTAGTTGCTGACATTCCGATTTACTTATTCCTACTACTTCGCGAACCAATAATTCAACAGTTTGATTTAAACCACGTGGCTGAAAGTCAATAGTTTTTATAAAATTAAGTATATTCGCCAATGCAGTCAAGGAATAGTCCCTACATTTGTCATTACTGGATATAAACTGCGCAATATTATTGAAGTTGATGATTTTATTATTTAGGTACAGCATAGTATTAATAAAAAAGAAACAATACTAGGATTTAAAACGTTATATGCCTTAAATCCCAATAAAATATGATAGCTCGGACGTGCGTGAATTACTACCGGCCCAGTTTAGCCATTTTCTTGTGATAAACTTGAGGCAGGATTGATAAAATCACTAAATTGTTTAAAAGTAAGATTGTCTATGAATGGCAATATATTAAATATATCTGTATAAATATTATTGGAAATATTTATATGACCGCATAATATCTTTAAGCAAGCGTCTATTTTCCCATTATAGAAATTATAACTTTCTAATTGATCAATTGAAAAAAAAGGTAATAAGTAATAATAAGTTTCCAATGTTGGCCTATTATACGGTGTATAATATTGAGAAAGCAGTAAGCTAAAGAGCTGACTTTCAGTCTCTGGGGCTAATCGTTTTTCCGTAATAACTGAGTTTTGTAGTATTTGTTTATTTAAAGCTTTATTAACCTCACTTTCTAAACTCAACAAAAAACGAAAATTCAAAGGAGAATTTGGCGTAAGCAGTGAAGAAAATACTTTTAATATATTGAATATTATATATCTAAAGAAATCGTTTTCAGCTTCAAGTTCAATATTTAACTCAAAAATCGTAGAAACGTTGTCACCTATCTCTTTTGCTAAGCCGTAACCCAACAATATAGGCACAAGTCTTAAAGTTTTAAAAGAAACTGATTCAAGGTAACTCATTTCAGAATTATAATACCTAATTACATCTTCAGCAACTTTTAAGATATTAACTGCTGCCGCAACTGCATTTCTTTTAGCCTCATTTTCTTCTTTATGCGAAAGGGTTGTTAATAAGACTTCTAAGTTTTTCTTAATTGGTAGGATTAATTTATCCTTAAGTTGTTGTCGTTGAGTTTTCCTTCCTTCTTTATTTACAAAATTACTCATGCTGATTGATTTTGGTTCAAAATCTTGAAACTTAAATTTTCTTTGTAAGCGAACAAAATCAGCCAATTTAAGGATTTTTGTATTTGTCTCTAAAGCTTCGTTATCAATTTTATCAACAGGATATTTTGACAAAAATTCTGCTCTAGACGTCAAATAGTCTAGTTTACCATTTGCATATGGCAAATTAGCGTAATTATAAAATTCAAGAGCTTTTTCTATGGTTGAATATATTTCTTTTCGCAAACTATTATCTTGTAGAACATTGATACATTTGAATAGATCAGACGCTATATTACTACCCACATATTCATCACCAAAAAAGATAAGTAGGTTAATTGCCCTAAAGAGATCCTCTTCTTTAGAGGACCAGAAAATTTCTTTAAGAAGGCTTTTTAATTCATTCTGATAATCCGTATTTTGCTTATTTTCAGTAACATAGTTAATACAATAACGTAATTTGATTATTGGATCATAATCCAAGATAGAAATTTTTTTATTAGTCACTAATTGTAAAAAGGAGAGTTTAATGCTAATATAATTAGCATTTGAATTCATACTTTCCGCATTTTCTTTTTGCTCTACGTCTAGGAAATTATTCAAATCAATCTCTTGAAGACTATCTATTAATTCTTTATTTAATTGCTCTATCTCGCTTTTAAGATTTGCTTCTTTTTCCTGATCGCCAATACTATTAATAGTCAAATATTGTTGGCTATCTTGTACTATATCCGGAGAAAAGCCAACATTCTCATCTGACATGGCACCTGATTGGTCGTTTAAGTTTTCATCATTATCTACCCGCTCACCGAATATTCTATTATCAAACCGCTCACCGAATATTTGTTGACGTGTGTCTTTTACTTCTTGATAAGTGGCTGTAATTTCTTGCTCATCAATAGTTTCACTTATCAAATTTTGCTGGCTATCATTTTTTAAATCCTGAGAAGAGCTACTTGCTTTGTCTATCTCTTTTGTCAATATAACTTTGAATTCATTTTCAACTTCTTCAGCACTACCCTTCGTCTTTGGATTAAAATTAACTAAGCTCTGATTAGATATTAGAGTTTGAATTCTATGTGGAGCTTCCCTAAGGGTACTCCGTCTCACTATTCCTTCTTGCTTGCCAGCATTAACCTTAGCAGCTTTAATATCCTGGTTCAACCTATTTAAGATAATTTGCGAACTTCTGGTTAACACCGGCCCAAACCATCTAGATAGTACACCTCGCTCATCACTTGCCTCTATGTCTCGGTGTGTTACTAGATGAATTAAAAAATCCCGTAATGCTGCGATTTCATCATCTGTAAATAAATGTGATTCGTTTATTTGCTGGCTTTGTGCAGCCGACTCACCTTCGTTTCCAAGTAATTTGTCTCTGAAAGACTTAAGCCCTTGTGATCCATCTAAGTAATTATCCAAAGTTAGCTTTTTATCAGCAAATTTTGGCTCTATTATTGAGTCACTATTTACTTCATTATTTAACCTAAGCATCACCTCGAATAAAAGCCGGCCAATTATTAGTTCACTTGACCCACATTTCAATTTTATTTCTTTAAGAGATAGTATATGTTTTTTATTAAAGTCAATGCCCCTTGGCTCGTTAAGCCATTTATTAACTAGTTCTAATTTAACATTTTTTACAGACTTGTTTTCTTGTTTAGCTATCTCTTGCCATACATTTTTTATTTCTGTACGAAGACCAAGTGGATTCATATTAACATCCTTATTGTTTGATATTTTAGCTTCTGCGCTCAAGAAAGCGAGAACTTTATATTTTATTGCGTCATAATTTAGTTTTAATCTAATTTCTAGCTTTTAGCAGCTCGAGCTAAAAAACTGTTTAAAGGATGTTATCGTGCAAATTGAGTCATCCTAATTTACCTTTAGCAAAGAACAACGTCCCTATAAACATTTAATTGCTTAGTTTATATCTATCTGAATTAGATTATTTCCTTTTTACGGTAGCAAATGGATTTAATATTTTGAACTTATGAAGTGACACCAAAAATGGCGTTTGGAAGCTGAATCGCGGAGGAAACTCCCGAAAAACTAAATTAACTTCATTACTAGGTTAATATAGTTTCAGGGTAAGGATATAACAAATATGCTGTTGGGCTTGATTATGTAACCATCTGCTAAAGTTAATTAACGTAATTTTTTGCATTAATACTAAAAAAGGAAATTCCAGGATCTTATTTGGAGCTAAAATTTTAACAATAAAAAATTTCAATACCAAAAACCATTGTTAAGGTATCCGGTATTAGATTTAGGCATTATCATCATATCTGTATTAATTTAATACTAAACTGTTGCAGCTAAGAGATACTCAGCTGGTTTCGAATATAAGAAAGAGTTTTTCATGAGTTCTATATTAAACTTCTCATCAAGGTCTTTAGAATATACTTATAGCCCAACACAAGCAAGCCAAAAACAAACGAAGGAAGTCATTGATCAAACAATTGAAGGCAAGAAGCAAATTCAGCCAGGAGACTTCGATTCAGGCATTGCAAATTTCTCATTAAATAGTTGGGAGATACAATGTTCAGATAATAGATTAATATTCAAACACTTGCAACAGGATATAGAGGGTTCTATCAATATTCCTTTATTAGATAATTCTGCTGATAATAATGTAGACTTACCGGAAAATCATGATCAATTTCTGTCACTTGTTTTATATCTATTCAATGGTAATAAAATAGATAATACTCTTGCTTTATTGCTACAAAAACAGCAGGTTAATGAACATGGTTATGACAACCTGATAAGGTTCCTAACTCAAATTAAACAGCGACTATTTTATTATCAGCTAACTCGCAAGCGCATGCTTGGAAACCAGAATAACTATAACATAAGACTTTTAATTCGGATTAATAACACAATTAACCACCTTGAAAACATGAAGTTGCTGTGCCGCGCTGATGAAAATGCTTTAGTTGACTTGTTTAAGAATTTAGTAATAGGTATAAAAGCTCAAAAGCAGGCTTTTGAAAGCAAAGTCAGCCTTGACCCACAATCGGCAATTATTAAAAATGGAACGCTGCCCCTAACTGCATTAAAAATCACTGCAGATTATAATGACCCGGCTTCTAACCAGATAGCTTCGAGCAAATCAATGCCTCATAGTGGCCTTGGCACTAGTGCAGATGCTACGATAACTAGCGATGTAGTTAAAATAGGCGCAGGCATACTTTGGGCTATGGCGGATGAAAGCAAAAGGGGCTTAAAACTAGAAACGCTGCAGCAACTTGGCTTTGAAAAAACTTATATATTAACCTTGGTCAATAAATTATTGAAAAAGGGATATAAATTAACATCACCACATAAGGCCGTAATTAGAGAAATATTAGGCATCAAAAGATCTTCCTATTTAATTCCATCTCTTGGTAAAACCGAGTCTTTAAGGGTATTTGATGAGATTACATCGGAGGAAAAAACTGATCTCAATAACTCTAAAACTATTAATACACAAGCCGATATTAATGCTAAAGTCGCAGAGCTTTTAAAAGATCTCGCTAAAACTAATGAGCCGGCTGACTGCTCAAATTTAATCAATTATCTTGAAGATTTAAAAAGCGATAATGAAGAAACATTATTGCGCCCAATGCACTTTGAGAAAAATGGAGTACGGCTAAATCTATATTACTACTTAAAATGTTTGGCAGCTGAAGGCAAAATAACTAATAAAACTGACTATGATAAACTCATCGAGCAGGCAGAAAAAATTTTTATCAACTCCCCAAGCGCTGTCAATGTAAGTGATGCAGACTATTTAACTATATATAACAACTTAAGGGAATATCTGGTTAAAGACAAGCATAGCGTAATTGAAGAAATACAAGGAATTTGTTTAGCAATATATAAGCACAAGGACTTATCTAAACAGCAAAAAGAGTGTCTTCTTAGTTACATAAAAGATGAATTAGCTAAAGGATCTAGCGGTCAATTTGCTAAGACTCGCGAGAAAAGGCTATTTCATCATAAATATTTGGTTGGGCCAATTACTTCCCAAGGAGCTAATTTCAATAAAGATTTAGCGGCATTGTCACAGCATAGCAATCCGACGTTATCGGTACAATTATTTAGCTCTGGTGCAGGGTCAGTTTGCCAATCCACTCTTTTCCCTATTTCTGAACATTTAAGTATTGGTAACACTACTACTTATAACAGCTTACAAGAAATAGTTACTACGACAATTGACCTTGTCTCTGAAATCAATGAAACTAATGAAACAGCAGGACCTGACGTAATAATTAGTCAAATGAAAAAAGAACTATTTGCCGCTCTTGAAGATAAAACTAAAAGTAAAGAGGTATTAACATTACTAGAAAAATTACAACAATCAGATAAACTGCTTGTGTACCTAATTTTATCTGGCAATCAAAATGGACAATTATTGGTTGATAGAATTTTCTGTTTTCTTTATAATCTTAATGAAATTAATGAGTTTAGTACTGTTGAAGAATCTAAAGAAGTTAGAAAACATTTACCTAAATTTTTGCAATTATGGAATGAAGCGGTAGTTACATACACAAACTACGACCAATCAAAAAAAGCTCAAGAATTAACAAGACAAGACAATCTCGAAGCCGAGAATGAGAATTCTGCCTACCCACTAAATAAAAGTGGGCTACAAGATAAAGATGCAAGTAATCTTAAGCCAAAATTTAATATAAAAGAATATATTGGGTCTCAGAGTTTCAATACTGCCCAAGAAGCCCTGCTTGGCTTTTATCGGACGATTTCGCTGATCTTAAAGAATTCGTACGAGCAAGAGGAATTTGGGAATTCAAATTATTCAGATGACGAAAAGAGCCGCTTGAAACAGCAAAAGTTGTATGATAATTTGGAATATTTTTCTCATATAATTCTACGTGCCCAAAATGACTCGAGTTCTAATTGGCATGTACTTCGTTTACGGACTAGAGAAGAAATTCAAAAAATAAGCTTTATTACAAGAATTGCAATTGTAGCAGCGACTAGTGTATGCAGTTTTTTTATTGCTAAGTTAATTACATTGTATTTTGTTGTAAAATTATTATTAACTAAGCTAAATTTAATCAAAGGAATAAGTTTAAGTATTTTAAATTCTGAAGCGCTGACTCATACCGATACCTTGGAATATAAGTCTGCACAGCAAGTATCGTCATTATTAAAATCTAATTTAGCAAAAACCATTCTTAAGGCAAATTCCGAGTCAGAAAATAGACAGCCAGAGTCTGCTTCCCAGGCGGATAAAGACAAAGAAAACCTTCTAAAATCTCGTTTAGAATACATATTCCAACGTGATTTAAAAGCCCAAGAAACTATGGTTTATAAAGGACTTTCTAATCAAGCTGCTAAACTAGGCGGCAGAGAAGAACAATCAATTGACCCAAACTCGAAATATAAGGTTTTAGAGGAAGATAAAAAAAGCCTCGATCAAATTAATAAGCTCAAAGCAAAAGAACCAACCGAAATTTATGTTAAAGTTAATGAAATTTTCACAAATTTACAAGATGAGGCTGCTGATAATTATTTAGCGACTAAAGCATGGTATCGTTTTATTGCAATAATAAAATCATCGGAATTAGACAATAAGCATAAAATTGAGATTCTTACCAAAGTTGGATTTGCATTTAATTATCGAACACTTAAAATTTCTCAAATTATATCAAAAGAGAGAAATTTAATCAGCCAAAAACGGAATTTCTTTTTAGAGCTTTTATCGTGCGGATCTAGTTTTACATCATTTTTTCTCGATGGCCTGATTGCTGGCCTCGAAGGATTGAATCAAACACTGGCAAATTCGAGTCAAGAAATTCCTATAACTGGTGCAATATTATTACTCTCAGCTACAGATGAATATGCAAATACAAAGAGTTTTCAGATCTGTATGAAACATTTAAAAAATGCAATTTCAGATTGTATGAATGCTCCATTACCTGGAGATCTTACTACTAAAAATGCCAACCACGAAAATGCTGTAAAATTATTGAAAACACATACCGCTAGAATAGGTTTTGGAAATACCGATAGCTATGAAAATTATTTAAGAAAAACGAGCAAAATCAAGTGTTAAGGAAATTTAACAGCGTGCTAGAAAAGGTTCCCCCACTTAAATGTCGATTTTAGAAATTAAGTGGGGGACTAAATCCAGCATATTTTAAAAATATAGTCTGGATTATACTAGGTTTTTTTGCAATTATACCTATTATACAGACTTAGAAAGGTCACGAATTTGTCTGATTGCTACTATAGTTTCAAAAGTATCAGCTTAAAATTCAAGATTTGATCTAATATTACATACTGTAATTATACATGTAAATAATCGGATAAAATGCTTTTCGTTATGTGAATCACAGTTACCAGCTCAGAGGGTTCTTCGCTAAAAAATAGACGGTTTGCTATTTGCGCCGAACACTCGCCTTGTAAAGCCAAGCAAATTTCTTTAGCTATTAGTTCTGTCAGTTCAAAATCTGTTGAAACCAGAATAAATCTGGCTAACCAATAAATTGCTGTGAGACTAAACCTAGCAAAAGCTATGTTACCTCCTTCATATTGTCCTACTCCATTAACACTAGATAAATACATATATACTACACCTATTACGAAAGGTAAAAAGGTAACTAGATCTTCTTTAGCCGATCTATCTGAATTTTGTCGATTTTCAAGAAGCTTCTCTATAATTTTTGAAGAACTTTTCAAGTAGGGTAATGCCTTTTCTATTTCCAAATATAGCTGTAGAAATATTTGTTTTTTACTGTTAGCATTTTGCATTTTGAATAAATCTAGAAATTTGACGGAAATAGGGGTAAATACTTCCAGTAAAATTTTGTCATCTTCCAGCTTTTGGCGAAGCACTTGTTTAAATATTAAAGGAAACTGATTGGCGACATCTGGAGAAAGAATAATAGCGTAAACTAAATTTTCAATTTCTAGCAATACGTCAGAATTTAAACTAATTTGAAGAGAATTATTTAAGTTTATAAAATCATCATAAATTGCCTGGGCTAAAAAATGGGCATTACTAGTTTTCCGAATAATGCTAGAATAAATATACGAGGGCCACAACGATTTAATTTGCAGCATTCCTAAATTCAGTTCTATTAATTGCGGATCGGTGTCGGCTACTGACTTAATTAATCGATATACTTTTTTTAAATCAGGCGACTGCATTAGATAATTTTGTTGGTTTAGGCATAAGTAGCTATACAATAATCTTTCAAACTCGACTTCTATTGAGCTGTCAGCATTAATGTCAAGAAAAAAATTGCCATCTGCCTGATTTTCCTGCAACATAATAAATGGCAGAAAAGTATCGTCGTCATAACATTCTAGTTTACAGTATTCAAGAATAGGTCTAAGCATTGATTTTAGGTAACCTGAATTACTATTATAAATTTCTTCAATCTCCGATTTCGTTCGATAAATTAAAGTTCTTAATATATACTTCGGATAAAACCCTGGGCTTTTTTGGCTAATTTCTAAATCACAATTAATGAATTTCTCCCTGACAGCATAAAAGTAAGTTTTGCAATATCCTAAAAAGCCTTTCTCAGAACAATATATATTTAAAAACTCGATCTTTTCTTGATATGGTAGTATTATCCCTAACTCCGAGAAAATAATATCTAAGAATAACAATCGATGTGCATGTAGCGAATCAGTTACTTCATGGATGATAAGATATAAGCGATTGATTAAGGAGTCTACTATTTCCTTCTCTTCATTGAGTGGGTCATTATCAAAGTACAGGACCGAATTAACTGTTGATCGAATCTGCTCTATTGCTGGAAATTCATAAGGATTAAAAAATATTTCTTCGATATCGAGAAAAGATTCAATTTTACTTAATACATTTATAATTGATTCATACTTTTGTTTAAAGCATATATTTAATGGATCTGTAAAAAACTCTAGAACCCCTTCTTTTAATGGCTTTTGTATTTCATCGATAGCAAAAATTTTACTTTTATACAATCTCAATAGATGATCATACCTTTGTAAATAATTGCCTGAACCAAAAGCAAAATTAATACGGCTATTATCCAAATTTGGGTTTGCTGCCTTTAGTAAAATACTAAAATCATTTTCAATTCTATCCTCAATCCATGCAACAGGCGGAGCAAGGCAAACATTAAATAGCAGCAAATCAAATTGTTCTGGATAGTTTTCAGCAAAAAATATAATATTGGCTGGGGTTAATACTTTCTTCCATGCATCACAAAGATATTCCAGACAATCGTGTTTAAAGATATTCTCAACAAGACTCATTAACTCGCTTGGTTCAAGATCGATATCTTGTGCATTAAGTTTTCCTTCACTCAATAGGCAATAAAGAACTTCATTGTATAGTTTAATAGCATCCTCAGTATCATTATAAATTGCATGGGCAAGTAAAAAAACTCGTGGTTTGGCAAAAAAACCCTTAAATATATCAGCGGTTAGCGCCCCTTCCTCATCCGAACTAGTCGTTTGCAATAGCTCCAATAAACTACATAATTGCTGAGGTTTGCTTAAGCAATAGTAAATCATCCCATGAACAAAATGATTTTTTAGTAGTAGCCAGGAATTAACTGATAAATACATTCCATTTTGCTGAATAAAGTACTGTTGATTGAATATACTAGAATAAACTTTCTCCAGGAAAACATTGTCTGTAGCAAAAAATAAGTTTCCGCATGCAGCAACTATTTTTTCCTGCACTTCATTATCTACACTCCAATTATCCTCTTCACCTTCAACTGAGAATACAATTTTTTCGAAAAGCTCCATATTTACACCATAGCTAGCAATGGCTGCAATTACTGCATCGTATAATTTAGTTGAAACAAAATATTTTCTTAATTTAACATCATAATCATCATTTTTATCCATTTTGAAAAACAGTGAAATAAAAAATTTATTTAGCCATTCTTCCCTAAAATCTTGATTCGCAATATTGCCTATAAAAGCGTTAGTTAGTTCTTTGCTAGGCTTTTGCTTGTCATTTTTTAGCGGAGAAAGCATAATCAAATCGAATAAGTCATAGAAAATAGCACCTTGAATATTTTTTGCGTTACGGATAAAACATAATATTAGATCTTTAATTCCATGGGTTTGAGCCGGATTAGTTAAATTTTTTCTTTTAAAAAAGAAATGTTTGATCAGTAGAATAATTCCATGATCTATTAAGTTGAGGCTTCCTCCTGCTACTGTAAAATTTGCTTTTTTTGCTGCCAAGAAAAACCGGTAAACTAGCTTGCTTTCGACAGCTTCATCTTCTGATTCTTTCATACTGAATATAATGTTGTAATCGGGTCTGAAAAACTGCTCGCTAGTTCCGCATAATCGATCTTCCTCGATGAAGCTTTCAATCTTTGCTATATTCGCATTACAAAACATTTCATTATAACTAGGAAAAAGATCTTTTCTGTAATTGATAAACTTTTGTAATGATGAATATGATGCTTCTTCAATGTCCCGCTCGCCAGCTGCTAGCTCACTTAGTGCATACAGAGCAATTAAAGCACTTACTTTTTGAAATTGCATCTCTTCACTGATAATTTTTTTTAATTCACTAGGGAACGTTATTCTTTCAGGTTTTATCTCTCCCAAAATATACTGGCTATTCGTCTGATTCGCAATAGCAAACAACGTTGCAGACAACTCATTATACTCATTCTCATAATTTTCGAAATTATTTAATAAGCTATTATTCTTGCTCAAAGATTGACTCACCACAAACCTTTTAAGCATGTTAAAATCCGACGGTACAAAACAGCCAACTTGCTTACGGCAATAAATCACCAGCAAATATAACTGTAAATACTTATTTTCAATGTGAACTTTGCCATTTACAGCGCAATTTTCTGTAGCTATCTGACTACAGGTGTTATTTTGGATAAAGTCAATTATATCTTGGCTGCCTGCACCTTGTTTAAGCTTAAGGCGGAATTCACATATAACTTCAGAAATATCCAGCTGTTTTTCTTCTTTTGGCTTTTTACCTATAACGTTTTTAATACTCAATCTAACTTTATCCATTTTGCCTCATAATAAATATTCCAAAAAATCAAAACATAAAGCACCTGCCTTTTTAAGCAGGCGTCTTAATTAAGGGCGTTTGATTAAATAATGAAAATAATCCAGTACCTTTAAAGATTCCGGCTAAAATATCAAGATTCTTATTATTTAAGCGCCCTATTCCCGTATAGGAAAAAAAATTATAGCCAACCACATTATTAATATGTGCTTCTAAAAACTTTCTGTAACTTTCATTTTCGTCAATTATCTTTTTCTTTAATCTGCCGTTATCATCAATAAAGTCTAAATCGCCAAATATATGATAGGACTGGATAATAATCTCAGAAGCATAGCTTAGTGCCCTGATTCTGTCCTTAGCTTGTGCACAGCCCCCTAATATGATTACATTAGAGTTGCGTGCTGCTAAAATTCTGGTTAGCGAAAAAATAAGCCGAAATGAGCCCCTTTTTCTGAAATTTTCTATATCTTGTGTGAGTGTTATTAATCTATCATAAACAAGCTTCAATTCATTATGCTCCTCTTGATTATAGCTACGGATTATTTCATCAATTACCCTTTTAAAAAATCGATTCTGTTGTGGAACTTGTCCTACGGATGGTAAAAAGTGCGAGTTTCCCCAAATTGCATAATAAGAAAACTTAGGACTCAATTCCTCTGCTGCTTGACTATTTCCAGTAGAGTTTATTATCTTAATAGCGTTAGACATAACTTGAATGTGATTATCCAAAATCTCAGCGTCATGGTCAGGCCAACAAAGCCGCTTTAACGGTTTAAAATCCAGAAAGATTACCGGTTTTTTTGAGTCGAAATTATATTCTGCTTGAATCTTAGTCAGCAAATTGACAGCATCGGTTACCGCATTTTCATCAGTATGGTTACGATATGATCCGATAGTGTCTATAATATAGTTTATGATCTTAGGTTTGGCTAGCTCCCTACCATGAATGCCAATTGTCATTATTAGTTTATTATGATTTATCCCATAAAAGTCAAAAGTTTGTGGGAATTTATGATATCTAAAATACTCTTCACTGGACACATAAGTCTTCTGGCCGCGAATTTCAGTAGTTACATCTATAGTCGCCAAATTTGTACCCTGGTTCAAAGTATCATCGTCTCTTTCGGCCAAGCTTTGCTCAAACCTCATCTTTTGTACTAATCTAATCGACGAATTATCTTTATGCACTTCCTTTAAATCAGGAAAAAAAGATTTATTATCTTCATAGAATGACTGCTCATTAAAAACAATTTGGTTATCGCCATTTATACGAGCCAAAAAAGTCAAGAGGCTCATCTTGGTTGCGGTATGAAATACTTCTTCAAATTTAGGCCCTTGGCATCTTATTCTTTCAAGGTCTAATCTTGCTGGATTTTGTTTAAAATAGTTTATTAGCACCTCATCAAAGTCCAATTGCTCGTCAAGGAAAATATTCCCGTTAAAGCTCTGGTCTAGCGTTGCCAGGATATAATGGTAAACACTATTAACAAGTTCGGCTATTTCAGCTTTTAATTCACTAATATCCCTATACTCTTTTAATATATTGGCAGTAGTTCGGCTCGCCGCGCTTGCTGGCTCAGAATTTATAGCGGCTATCCGTAAACTAATTCCACTACTTTTGCCATGGGTAAAGTATATCTGATATTCTTCAGATTGATTTTGGCATAGGATGAGAGGTTGCTGCGCGGTTTCAGTTGGGTTAATCAGATTTAAATGAGCGTATATTTCAAGTATATCTAGGTTTATTTCATTAACTCGGTCATATTCCCTTACTTTCAGCAAATTAGCCTTTACGGGAAACGCTAATACCTGCTTCATTCTAAATAAACCAGGATACTCCAATTTTTTTACTGCTTCAAGATATGAAGAATTAGCATCTCGCTTAAATAGCCGTTTTACTGTATTTATAGTCATTGCATTTCCTTATATTCAGCAGAGCTTTTATCTAGACTTTGGCAGTTTTATTTGGTAGTTTTATGAGTAAGTTGTTAATATACTAACAATATGTACGAGATTTAAGTAACCAGGTATATTATCATTTGATTTTTGCTGGTATGCTGTACATTTCAGCATTTGTAACCTCCTATTCAGTTAAAGAATTTATCTATAAACACCTGCCATCCTCACCATTTACTCTGCTTTAGACTGTTGCAGAAAATACTGGTACTCAAGAATTACAGAACTTTCACCCATGTTGGGATATGGCATTTTTTAAAGAACGGCTGATCATTTCTTCCATTTCTTTTATTTCGCTATGAATCGCCAGTTTTAGATTATTGCTTATCTCTTCAGAAAACACACCTAATTGTCTGATAGTTTGGTTGAAATTACTGAACTGGTCATAAATACCGGCTAAGGAATTCATATTTTCCTCTTGTTGTCCAACGGATTCAAAAACCTGTTTTACTTTCAGGTTCAACTTATCAATAATAATATTTAAGTCATTATTTACTTTGGTTAATGTAACTTTGCATTTGGTAATCACATTTTCCAGGTTTGCGCTTTCTTGGGCAAATTTTTGGTTGCTTGTTGCAATTGACGAGATTAGACCGCTTAATGAGTTTTCCAGTAATGCTAGTAATTGGCTACTATAATCTAGGTTTTTTTCTAAATTATCGCGATATGAAACCTGCCAGTCAATCAGTTCTATTGCTTTAGCAAGCCTCGCTACAGCTTCAGTATTCTGATCAATTTTACTAATGAACTCCGCGCCAAGATTACTTGAATAATATTTTGAAAAAATCCATTTGAAACCAATTGAAATCAATATTGCTAATGCAGAGGGGATAAACGCCAGTTTAAGGCCATCTAATAAAAAATGTAAACTTTTTTCATTGTCTGGGTCAAATCTTAATATACCAACTGTAATACCTACAAAAGTACAAAATATTCCCATAGTAGTGATCAATGAAGGAGCCTGTTTGAGCCAAGAATATTTATCCTTCTTAAAAAAAATCACCAAAGAAAAAACTAAAATTAGGCTAATTGCAGCTATCATAACCAGTACGTCAAAACTAATATAGAAAAGATAAGTTCTGAAATTTTTTAAGATATTTTCCATTGTTTTACTTTTTTAAAATAATTTTAAATTCCACCCGTTGGGATTGAATATAATCTTCACTGCCATCTAAATTAGTTACCAGGTGTGAAGAAGAATAACCATTCGCAGTAAAGTTATTGCGCAAAAATTGCCGCATACTTGGATCTTTAGTAATCTCATGCAGATAGTATAGAACATTGCCTGCTCGCTGCTGGGAAAGATGCATGTTGAGGAAATAGGCATCTTCGTCGCTTACTTTTCTACCCCAAAAACTAGAAGCGTAACCATCAACACTAACCGAAGCTATCCTATTTTTGTTGAGCTCAATTATTTTTAGATATTGTGGGAAAAAATCATTAAGGATTTTCTTAAAATCAGGTTTTAACTCATCTTTTCCCACATCAAAAATAACCTCTGGCGAATTGAATTTGATAACTAGATCAGTAGACTCAAAGCTGGCATGCCATGCACTTAACTTCGCCCCAAACTCACTTTCTAAGCTTTTGGCAATACCTTGCCGGTTAAGCTCATAAAGTGAGGTTTTTCGCTGGGTTTGCTCTAACTCTTTACGCATTTTAGTTTCACGGTAATTTGCTTTTAGCATAAAAGCGACGGCAATCAGCATAAAAACCAGCATTAATCCAGTCATGACATCTGCCAGTGGGATCCAATATTCTTCGTTATCATTATCCATAAACGCCATGCTAACTCTCCCAAAAACCTTAAACTTTCTGCCAAAATGAGTTTAGATAATTTAACCAAGAGTTAAAAGGATCTAAGGCACTTTTAGCACTTTCACTATCTGTCTGCACATTAGTAGATAATGTTGACACTTTCTGGCTAAGTTCATTATTAATCTGGTTTAAGCCATCTATAAAGCCCTGAATTTCGCTCGAAACCTCGGCCGCACCCTTATAAATACTGGCTATGCTGTTTACTCCTGACGACCCGGGCAAAAATTTGCCAACTAATTCCGACACATAATTAATCGACATATTAATAGCGGAAGAAGTAATCATCAATTTCCCAGCAGTATCGCTTTCGGTGCTGGATTTGAAGAAAGGCCTCATACTCTCAGGAATATCCTTTTCGTCCAAATAAAGTGTATTTTTATCTCCAGATCTCTTCATTATATAACCTGCTTTACCTGCAAACTTTTGTGTTTCGGACTGATCAAAGTTAATTTTGGGTGAAGTTGCCTTTTTATCATCGTCATCTTTAGTTTCATCAAAGTTAAGTTGGCTAAGGTCGGCTATATAGAATGTATTTAAGCTGGTCAAGAATGATGTCAATCCGCTCACACTTGCCAATACTTCATTCATACCATCAGCATTCTCTGCCGTTACTGCCGCCGCATTATAATTATTTTCCATTATCAGCAAAGATAATGCTAGAATTGCTATTGTTAGGTTGGCATATGGTAAATTTTGGTAAAATACAGATTGGCTGTTTGATGAACTTGAAAGGTGGCTAGTTGTATACTTACTTTGCGGATAATCTTGGTTAATACTATCCTTAGATACAGCCAAATCTGGAGAACTGTTAAAAGCTTTAGAACTAGCGGAGGTATCATCTGTATTAAAGAAAGACTTGTAAGATGCGATTTGCGAGTTAAAGTCATTTTCATTAAGTGTATTTTTGACTAGCTCTGGATTTGCCTGTTTAAATAACTCTAAAGTACTTTGACCTTTACAAGCTAATTTAATCGACTTTGAAAATTCTTTTATTGCTTTATTATTTGTTGCAAAGTTAGTGTATTTTTGATCCAGCAAGCTTAAACTTACACCTGACTCATTTAATAGTTTGGTATATTCACAACTTTTCTGGTGTAAAGCACCTGCTTTAACTAATATTTCCTCGGCTTTTACAATATTTAGCTTTTGATCACTAATAGTCAGGTTTACTAATTGCAGCATTAAATTATTATTGCTTTCACGAATTTGATCATTTTTAGCTTGCAATAACTCTAAATTTGCAAGCTTCTTATCAAGCATCGCCAGATTATTATTGTCAATTATCGCCGAAAATTCTTCAGCCAGCTTAGGCTCCTGATATTTAATAAGTCTTTTATTATCTAATTTAGGTATTGGCAATAAAGCTAGCGCTTCATCTAGCACACTATTTAAGTTATCTATTTCAGTAGCAATGGCTTTAAACTCAAAAGAGCAATCGCTACAACCATCACTTAAATTACTTTTTTTAGCAGCCTGCCCGCAGCTAGCTGAATTGGTGCCAGATGAATTAGTTTTACTTGGCATGGCCGTATCTAGTCGGTTTGGAACAAACACGCTTTTATCAATTATATTTATACTTCTTTCACTCATGATTTTTACTTTCCATAATATAAAAATATGGCTGCCAAAGCTCTCAGCAACCATATTATTTTTAACGAGTAAGGTTCTGCCAAATAGATTGCCAAGTTTGTTGGAATGAATGAGACAAGCTAATACATGATTGGAAGCTGGTGGTATCAGCCTCTGAAATTGCCGTTAGCTCTTCTGACTTATTATTTCCTGTTGTTATACCATTCCCCAAATTCTCAATTGCAGTCGATAACACAGTATCAGTTATTTTGAAAGTATTATATGTATACCCATCATTCTTAACCTCAACTGTACTAAAATAAGAAATTGGTTTACCACCAACCTTTTCCAGACAATCATTACTTTGGTCAACAATATTAGTAAATATCGAGTAAATAGCATCTTGGTTTTTTTTGACATCCGCTACCGTGTACTTCGACTTCGAACCTCCGGCGTCTTCAATATCAATTGGATTCATCCAAGTAATTTGTTTCATCTCATCTGGATACTTTTCATTTAAGAAGTTCACCATTCCTTTCATTTTTTCGGCTAAATCTGGATCATAAAACTCATTGCTCGGGTCATAGGCAGGGCTGGAAGAATCACTGATCTGCGCGATAGAAATCAATGTATATAAATCATCAATTTTCTCGGTTTCTTTATCAATTTTGCCATCGCCATCAATATCGGCATAATAAGGAAATGCGGTTTGAAGCGATTGATAGGCACCTTTTACATCAGTCAGATATTTAACATAATTGCTGTTTGAACTTAACTGCGCGCTATCCAGAAGCACACAGTCTGATGCAATATCTGCCATCTCTAGCATCACTAGCATTGCTATTAACACCACGCTGGTATTCTCAGGATTTGCAAGCATTTCTGATACACTAGACTGAAAACCTGCATATTTATTAAGTGCCGAGTTTGTAGTTTTATATGAAGCTTTATAAGTATTCTTGTCATTAGCCTGGCTATTAGTTTGCTCGTCAGTATTAGTAGTAAAAGTTGAATCTGAGCCTCTGTATGAACCTATAGAACTATTTGCATCAATGTTAGTGTCATGATGTTGTTGATTAAGTGCTTTATGCCGTCTAGCATAACTCATTAGTTTGGATTGCAGTGAAATAATAGTATTATGAGCATCTTCTCTAACCGCAACTACATCTTCATCACTAATTTCACCATTTTCATATTTTTCACGCGCTTCATCAATCTCAGAAATGCACTCGCGGTATTCAGAGTCAACTTCCGCTACAAACTCAGGATCGATTTTCTCGCAGATAGTTAATAAATATTCATAAGCATCTTTTACACTATTACTATCATATGCTTCATCAAGAAGGTTATCCAATGTGCTTAGCACTTCGTCTACCTCATTTGAATATTGGCCCAGTTTTTCATAAATTTCAGCATCAGTCTGAGTTTGCTCACTACCAGAATCATATTCATAATCATCTTTGTATTGTTTAAAACCTTCCTGAAGTTTACTATTAAATTTTTCTAAATCATCAAAATCAACTTGCTGATTCTCTAATGGGTTGACATTGTTATTATTATTTTTAGCTATATTGCTATTTTGTATGTTTTCATTCATTTAGATTCCCTTATTCCTTAAATTTTACAAAAAGATTCAATATACTACGCACTTAAAACCATCAATTTTGGAAGTTTCTTTAATTTAATAGTACATAGTTAAATTAGTATTGATTAAAATTTTTTATTCATACACTTTCCTTTAAAAGTTATTTAATACTTATTAGCTACCCATATTGGTTACTACTTGTTTCATAGTATCACCATATACCTTGATTATCGAACTCTCCATATTGATTAAGTTCGACCAAAGTTGCATATTGGCCTGAAAAACTACTATATCCTGCTCTGATGGATTAGGGTTATTCTCCAATTCACTCAATTGTGCATACAACTGCTGCTCAATTTGGCCAATACTATTTCCTAAGGTGTCCGTTACCGTTTCAAAAGTAAAACTACTTGGAGGAGCATAAAAAGCCATATCAAATCCTTTACATAACATGCTAGTTATTTACCGAACCATATTATCGATTTAATAATAAACTTTTTATACCAGCATTTTTCGCAGGTATAGCTTTAGTGCTTACCCAAAATAGGAGCAATCACAAAAACCCACTTTCATATAATTTGAGTCTAGGCAAAGGAATTATCTGAATTCCAAATATCTTTGCAAACCAGGATATATAAAACTATGGATCTTTGTAAAGGTTATTTTGGGGTTTAGCCTTATACCGAATAAAATTATTAGGATTAAGGTTAGACTTTTAAGGTCATAACTAAAGTCAGGGGCACTGTAAACGCTTTAATCAATTTACCAATATATTTTGAGGATATTTACACATGATAAGCTCATCAAACTCTATAAAATCAGTTTCAAGTTTACACTCAACTAAAAATAGCCAAGTAGAATGCCCGCAAGATCCAGATCAAATTCTACCGGGAAGATTCACCTCGATTAATCCAGAGCAAACTTCATCTATAGATAACCGAAGCAATGATAAAAAAATTACGGAAAATCATAATCCATCAACCAAACAAATTGGTATTCAATATCGGAATATTTTTAAACATAAACAAGATGCCTCTTTTGGGGCAATACGTAGTGAAATTAATGTACTCTTAGCTGAAAATTTTAATCCCGTTGACGGGATTGGTTTAACCTTAAAATTCGATGTTATCGCCCCAGAAAATGGTTTTGAGCATTATTCTTTCTCTTCTTTAAGAAGTGGCGAGCATGACATAGTGTTAGGTAGCCCTACCAAATTTATCAGTGACCTTGATAGCTTACCTTATGACGAGGCCTTTAAGAAGGCTTGTTTTTCTAAAATTGATTTTTTGGCCCTGAAAAGCGGTTTACCTCCTGAAGCGGCTAAAGAAATTAAAAAACTAATCAAATACGCTGACTTTGATCCATACACCTGCTCACATAGTGAAAACAATGTTGATTATAGATTTAACTATTTGACTAGAGTTGCAAACATTAAAATAAATCCCAAAGCATTTAATTTATTAAAAGAGCAGCTTAAAAATACTAATTTTAGTTTTCTAAAGACAAAAGAATTAATCGCCAGTTCCAAACTTACTATTCACCTGTCTGAGCATAAAGAAAAAGTAGATTATGCTACTGCTAAGGGCGTAAACATTATCGTTTTTAATGATCATGCTTTGGAATCACTGGCATCTAGAGAAGGAACTTGCCTCTACGCTATCGCATCTCAGCAAGATCCTATACCGGTTCAGGCCAATTCGCGACAATTCGATTACCGCGGTAAAATTTATAACAGCATTATCGAGACAATTGGTGCTACTCCTTTAGTAAGGTTACACAAATTTGAAAAGCGTTATAACCTGCAAGCTAAAATTTTAGTTAAGCTTGAATTCTTTAACCCGCTAGCTTCGGTAAAAGACAGAATCGCATTAAATATGATTGAAGTAGCTGAAGCTGAAAACAAAATTACCCCAGGTAAAACTACTTTAATTGAACCGACATCCGGAAACACCGGAATCGGTCTGGCCTCTGTTGCTGCAGCAAAGGGATATCGATTAATCTTGACAATGCCAGAGAGCGTTTCACAAGAACGGCGCAAAATGATCCAGCATTTAGGCGCTGAATTAGTATTAACTCCGGCTGCAGAAGGAATGAGTGGGGCTGTTAAACGTGCTAAAGAATTAGCAGCAAAGGATCAAGAAAGTTTTGTCGTCGGCCAGTTCGATAACCCAGCTAACCCAGCAATACATCGCCAAACTACCGCAGAAGAGATCTGGTACGACACCAATGGCAAAGTAGATTTTTTAATTGCTGGAGTTGGCACGGGCGGAACTATTACTGGTGTTTCACAGGTATTAAAAGCAAGGAATTCAAATTTTAAAGCTATCGCAGTTGAACCAGCAAGCAGCCCAGTTCTCTCTGGCGGCAAACCGGCTCCCCACAAGATTCAAGGGATTGGTGCTGGCTTCATCCCATCAATACTAGATAAGGATATTATTGATGAAATAGTCCAAGTGACTAATGAAGAAGCAATAGAAATGGCATGCGAAATAGCTAAACTAGAAGGAATTCCCGTTGGAATTTCTTCAGGTGCAGCCCTAACTGCAGCGGTAATAATTGGCGCGCGTAGTGAAAATAAAGGTAAGCGCATAGTCGTAATTATCCCATCATTTGCTGAACGCTATTTATCTACTGCTTTATTTGCCAATCAAAATATGGAGTAAATTAATGTTTGAATTTATCAAGCATTATCAAAAGCAAGATCCAGTTAGACCAAGCTTTCTTGAAGTAATCTTGGTCTATCCAGGCTTTCATGCGATATTGCTTCATCGAGTTAGCCATGCCCTTTGGCAATTTAAACTGCGCTTATTAGCTCGAATCCTGGCTCATTTTGCACGGCTTATAACCGGCATTGAGATTCATCCGGCAGCTGAAATAGGAAAAAACCTATTCATAGACCACGGGATGGGAGTCGTGATAGGTGAAGCAGCAATTATTGGTAATAATGTTACTATTTACCATGGGGTAACTTTGGGAGGGCTCGGCATACCTTCGACAGCCAACACCAAACGCCATCCCACCATTGGGGATAATGTTATTCTGGGAGCAGGAGCAAAAATTATTGGTAATATTACTATCCATAATAATGTCAAAATAGCCCCAAACTCGTTAGTAACTATAGATGTACCAGCATATGCCACCATAGGTAATGAGCCGCCCAAGATATTAAAATACGCCGAGGATTAGGTAAGTTAATTTGGTTAAGATCATTAATACGTCTTGTTACTAAAGTATTTACTTGCACCTTCTAATTCCCTGCATTCAAACTGGCCTCTGGGTTTATTCTAGAAATGTTCTTTTTTCTCCAATCATCAAAGCTTCAATATAAATCTATATACCTACAATAATAGCAGGTAGCAAGTAATTTTTAACAAAAATAAAATATCCCGTTAATCAATCTTAACTTAATTATTTTCTAGTTTTTAGCTTAGGAAATTACAATATGAAATATATTAAACTCTATTTAAGCTTATCGTTATTAATTTTAGCAGGATGTAATGGAAATAATATTGGAGTAAGCCCATCTGCAGATTCCATATCGAAAGTACATAATTCTACAAACTTAACGGTTTTATTGAAAACAGATTACGGCAGCGTAGCAAAAGATAGCACCAATAATTCGCGAAGCCCGAGTATAGTCTTATATTTTAACAAACCAGTAGATTTACCCCAGATAAATTCTACAAATATTGGTTTATATGAAAGCACCAATAACCAAATAGCAACTACTGCTATGACTGTAAGCTCGAATCAGCAAGCAGTAGTCTTTAGTCCGCAAGCTTCCCTCGCAAATAATCAATCTTATTACGTAAAAATTGCTGGCGGAATTAAGGCTACTGATGGTTCAACTCTAGGAAGCGACTATATTGCAGCATTTAAAACTGGCACAGCGGAAGCTCCAACCACAGCATTAGTAATCCCTTATGAGAAATATATAAGCCGGCAGCCTAATATCCAAGTTGTCTTTAGTAATGAGAACATGCTTAATCTGAATACGACTTACATCAGTTTACGCAAAGGCTCTACACAAGGAGCAGCGATAAGCTCGAATTTAACTTGCTCGAAAGAATATAAATTTTGTACTTTAACTCCAAAAACCTTATTGCAGCCTGAACAGGATTATTATGTTTACATAACGCAAGGCATCACAAATTCACAGGGCATAAAGCTATTACAAAATTATGGTTTTAAACTTTCTACAGGCAAAGACATTGTGCCTACAGCCTCGCTCATAACCCCCGTTAATAACGCCACCAATGTACCGACATCTAGCAAACTAGAACTGCAATTTAATGAACCAGTCAATAATATTGAGGGACATATCAAATTATATCAAATTACAGCCTCACAAACTGAATTAGCAAGCACCTTAGCAATATCGTCAGATCGCACCCATGTCAGCATTTCCCCATCCTCCTATCTCCCGCTTTCCTCACAAATAGGTATTGTAATTGAAAGCTCTATACAAGATGATTATGGGACGAGAATAAACATACAAACTTTCTCATTTAAAACTGAGAGCATCAGCTGGACTTGGCTAAATGGGAAAAGTATAGTGAACCAAAAAAGCTTTGCAGATAAAATCGGCAGTTTTTCATTTAATAATGCTCCAGGCGCACGCGACTGTGCTGCTATCTGGCTGCAGGAAACAGGTGCTCTATGGCTTTTTGGTGGAAGCGGCTATGACAGTAATGGCACTAAAGGATCTTTAAACGACCTTTGGAAGTATGACTTAAATTTAAAACAATGGATGTGGGTTTCAGGCAGCATATTAGCTAACCAGGCAGGAAATTATGGCACTAAGGGCGTTCCCGTAGAAACAAATATGCCTGGCGGAAGATTCGGCGTAGGAAAATGGCTTGACCGTACTGGCAATTTATGGCTATTTGGCGGCTATCATTGTAATATCAACCTTCTGCAGTGCCAGTCTTATTACAACGACTTATGGAAATACGACCCCAAAACTAATCGTTGGGTATGGCTAAATGGCACTAACAAGATAAATCAGCCTGGCATTTATGGCATTAAAGGGGTCATGGCTAATCAAAATACTCCAGGGTCACGTAATGAACCTCAAACTTGGCTGGATGAATCTGGAAACATGTGGCTATTTGGCGGTTATGGCTACGATAGTATGGGTAATTACGGATGGTTAAATGATTTATGGAAATACTCGCCAGCGGCTAATCAATGGACATGGCTAGGAGGCGGAAATAAAACCGATGAAGCGGGACTCTACGGAATGCAATGGATAGCTAACCCTTCAAATATGCCGGGTGGACGCTATGGTGCTGCAACTTGGAAAGATAGCCAAGGTAATTTTTGGCTGTTTGGAGGCAAAGGATACGATGCAGCTGGGAGCCTTGGCTTTTTAAATGATTTATGGAAATATCAACCAAACACTAATGAATGGACCTGGTATGGTGGCAGTTCGGTTATAAATCAAAGCGGCGTATATGGCGAAATAGCTATCAGTAGTCCATTCAATATGCCAAGTGCCAGATACGCTGCCGGAAGCTGGAGCGATAAAGCAGGAAACTTATGGCTTTTCGGGGGCGAAGGATTCGATATTAATGGTGATTTTAACTACTTAAATGACGTTTGGAAACTTGACTTAACTAGCAATACTTGGACATGGGTTGCCGGAAAAAATATTGTTAACCAGATAGGCAGTTATGGAACGCTCGGCTCCCCAAGCTCGACAATAACTCCAGGAAGCCGTTCATGGAGCAGTGCAGCTGGCGATAGCCAAGGTAATTTATGGTTATTTGGCGGTTTCGGCCTTGATAGCTCAGGAAATACCGGTAAATTAAATGATCTTTGGCATTATGGCTATAACTAGGAACCTAATTAGTTGATTTTGGGTAATAACTAATACATGGCTTCAGCGCCAAACAAGTAGCCAAGCAAGTTATATTTTAAATAGTTATAAGGAAATTTTAAATGAAAATACTTTCTAGAATCATGCAGACTATAAGCATTATTCTTTTTTGCTGTATTCTTAGTTCTTGCAATAATAATATTGGAGGCAACTCTACTGAACTATACTCCAAACAGGCTACAGCTGCGTCCAGCGAACTGACCGTACAGCTAAGAAGCGACTACGGTGGAATTATTGATGGAAGCACCAATAATAGCCGATCGCCAAGCATTGTATTATATTTTAATAAGCCTATCGATGTTAACAGCATAAATAAAGAGAATATCGGATTATATGACAGTGTACATAATTCAATCCCTAGCACCAATTTCTCATTTAGCCAAAATTTACAATCAATTGTATTTAGCCCCGCAGCTAAGCTAAACTCAAATAGTGAATATTTTATTGACATTTTAACATCAGTCAAAGCAATAGATGGCAGCCACCTAATTAGCCCGGTTCGGTTTAGCTTCAAAACAGACACCAACTTAAACCCTAGTTTAGCTTTGATTGACCCATACGAAGGAAATCTAAGTGAAAAGCCTACAATCCAAATCGCTTTTAGTGAACCAGATATGCAAATCAGATCGACTTATATCAGCCTTAGATATTCATCAACAGGCTCTATTATTTCTTCAAGCTTAAATTGTAGCTCTGACAATAGAATTTGCTCCATCACCCCAACTGTCTCTATCAAAAACAAAGAATTTTATACTTATATCACTCAAGGCATTACTGATAGCAGCGGCAATAAATTGGTTAAAAATTATACTTTTAATTTTAAAGCCGGCGATGGAATTATTCCAACAGTATCAATGATAAATCCAGTAAATAACTCTAAGCAAATTTCTACTTCAACAACTATTCAATTAAGCTTTAGTGAATCGGTAAATTACGTTAATCAAGCTGTCAGCCTGCATATTGGTTCTCCAGGAGGTGATAAAATCGACGCTAGTATAACTACCTATAACCGGCAGCAATACCTAATTAAACCGATACATTTATTACCGATAAACAGCTTAGTATACGTGGTAATAGCCAATGGAGTTGTTAGCGACAAGGGGGCAATAATACCACCTTCTAACTTTCAGTTTACAACCTCTGATGTAAATACGCCTACCGTTACATTAATTAGTCCAACCTCATCAAGCATCCCCATATCTAGTAACTTTATTCTTGAATTTAGTACTACAGTTTATAATGTAAATAACAATATTAAGCTGTTGGATGCAAGCAAGAATATAATTCCAGTTGAAATTAATAATAATGGAACAACCTATACAGTTAAGCCAAAGCAGCTATTAATAAATGATCTCAACTATACACTACGGATTGAAAGCGGTATAACAGACAATCTTGGTACCCGCATAGTTCCGGTAGATTATGGATTCGTTACGGTAAAAGACACACAAAACCCAAGCGCCACTATATTAAACCTTGCCGCTAATGGTTTTTTAAGCCCGCTTGCCAGTCAATATATAGACATCATGTTTAGTGAGTCGGTTATAAAGGTTAATAAGGATAATGTAGCTATTTTTGGGGATCATTGTGGTGATTATGACCATTTAATACCTATAGAAAGTATATCCCTAATAAGTAACAACATCTATAAGATTGCTTTATCTACCAGTTCAGATAACCAAAATCCTCTAGGTTTTAATCTTGATTATGTTATTTGCTTCAGTACGGAGATAACTGATAATAATAAAAACCCAATATTTCCTAGCTCGCTAGCTTTTAACACTAAGATATATAAGGATAGTATAGAATCATCAACCAAGAATAGTGGCAGCTCCGGGTTATTCGAATCATATTCAGTACCATCAGCGATGGATTCTAAAGGGAACATATATTTAGCAAATACCATTTATGACTCTGCCAATAATTTTTATTACCTATACCTAGTAAAATATAATATAAATGGAGCGATAGAATCAAGCATTAAATCACCACTAAAGCTTGATGAACCCCTTTGGTGTACAATTCCAGGTAAAACAGAATACTGTGAAATTACAATACACAGTAGTTATATAATTGATAAAATAATTATTGACAATATAGATAACCCATATATAATTGGTCATTCAAACTATACAGTAAGGGATAAACCAATAAATAAAGATTTTAAAAACGGTGTTATTTTTTCTCAAAAATTTGATCACAACCTTAAACAAATTTGGAGTTATGTGGACAATAAGTTAGTTCTTGATACAAGTCGTCTATATAATAGAAAAATGTTGGGTGCCACGACTGATGGTTCATCATATTTAATCATTGCAGGTAATAACCATGCTGATGATAAAAATACTGACTGTAATATTAACGAGCTAAACCTAGTTGATGGTAAGTTGATAAAGCATGCCAGCTTTTATCCTAAGGATGATAATTATTGCAGCGCCTCAGCAGCAATTAGTAGCGATAATAATTTTTTCTATATTACAGGTCAGACCCAAGGAAAACTTGATATCAGTGGCAGCAGTCAAAAAACTCCAAACGGAGATGATTATGAGGGATTTATTGTAAGGGCTAATTACAATGGGCTTAGTTTCGATAAACCTGTTCAGTTTGCAACAGACCATAATGATGGAAACGGCCGCACCCAACCAAATGACCTCGCAATTTTAAATCGTAGCATGTGTAGCTATCTGGCAACAGTAGGTACAACCAATTATCAATTAGCCAATGCAACTACAGGCATGTCGTTACCAAACAATAAAGATGACTATAATGCTTTCGCTTATTTTTATCCAATTAGTGGAGAAAATTGCAGCGCTCAATCAACAATGCTAGGTCTTAGTGGCCAGGTAACTTCGGCTAATTCAATTATCGTCTTACCAGACAATTCATTCTATATTGCAGGAAATATATCAGGAGCCCTACCCGGATGGCAAAAAAAAAGCCCGCCTGGAAACCTTGATTCATTTATTATAAGTAAATCGAAAGATACTAATATTACTCCTTTTAAGCAAAATGAAGTGGTTCAAATAACTTCTTCAATTTACAATACTTTAAGTGTAATTACTGGAAACTCAATAGGGGGATATTATTATTCCGGTTCTTCTCAGTCCAAATTTTCCCCTCCACTATATTATATTAATTACTTCAACTTATTTTAAAACTACCATCTTGCACTAAATAGCCTAGTTTTTTATAACTAGGCTATTTTTATTTACTAACCACCGTTTACATTACACCAAAAATATTGAACTACCCAAAATAATCACAAAATATTTTGATTTAGAATTATTATTAAGTTTTATTTTTTATCTCAATGTAAATTTCAAAACAATAAGGAAATAAATATGCCTCCAATCACAAAAATGGCTCATTCATTACAAAACAACTTTAAAAATATTTCAGGTTCTAGAGTAAATCAAAACTCAAGAAAAGATTTAATTAGTACAAATTCGAAACCCGAGATTGGAACTATTGATCTAGTAAATAATTACAATAAAGATCTTATTAATTTAGAAGGTAAAAACGCCAAAACTCTTCTTGCTTCGAGAAGCAGCTTAGTAGATCATCTAAAAGACATTCAACGATCTTCAGGCGAAAAAAGATTATTTGAACAAGATACTGCTGGGAAAATTTTTATTTCTACATTAGTATTAATATATTTGAAAAATAATAATACGCTGCCGCTAAATATTGATTCCCTAAACGGCTATATCAGCAACTATTTATTTCAAGAAAGCGTAAATACTGAATTTATGATTGGAGCAAGAACCAAGCATAGTTCAATGGGATATTTCCAGCAGGACTTTGATAAAAAAAATTTTGATAAGATTATAAAGTTTGCAGCCAACAAGTACTTCCTAGGGATAACTGAAGAAAATACTGATCCACGCATTAATGAACTTTGTGATACTTTTAATATTCCTTCGGCAGATAAAACTTACAATAATATAAAATTCACCCAACAAAAAAACAATAAGCAGACTCTTTACCAAGCTACAATCAGCTTACAACAAACAACAAAGGCCCCCACACTTACAAATAGTCAAGAATTTATCTATAATATTTCTGAAGTGGAACCGTTTAATAACGAGATAAGGATTAAGGGCAGCTGTTTAATCGGACTTATTAATTATTGCAACGATTACTTACAGCCTCTTAATTTAGCGACTCATTAACTAGCATGTAAGGCGATTATGTAACATTTAAACTATTTTCACCTAGTGATTTGTTGACTATTGTTCGCCAGCGAAATTACCAGCTAGAAATAACTAGCTGGTAATTATTGAGTAAAATAAGGCATTAAATTTAGCAACAAGAGATTTACCTTTTGGCAAAATAAGGTTCATAGCTATTAGCTAATTGCTTAGTAATACTAGATCTGCCAATATAATTCCTTAAAGTATTTAGGATCAATAAAGTTTATCACTGGATCAACTTTACTAGAACCATTTTCTAATTGCTTATAATATTGAATTATAAGATTTTTAACTTCTGGATTCATGAGCCAGCTAGGCAGCTGCCTAATAAATAAATCTATTGCGCGAAATTTCTTTTCTCTATCATTATCCTTTATCTGCTTTGAAGACCTATCAGGATCCTTTTTCAATTTTGGAAACTTATAGGCTGCCTGATATAGCACTAGTTTGCATTTTGTTTCATTTGAGAATCGTTTGGCAGCTTCACTATTTATAGAAGCTTTAAAATCTAAAGCCGATCCTTCTTTTGCTAAGTTTTCCAGAACTCTTTTACATTCATCTTCAGTACTAACTTCAATTTTTTCAGTACCTGACCCAGTATTAGCCCCACTATCACCTCCTATAATAAAAATACGCTCAGAACTCTTGTTGGAATTTAAAACTATTGTTGACAGTTGTTCTGAAAACTTTTCAACCGCTTGCCAATTATCAAAATGCAACGTAATTTCAGGTCGACTGGTTGATCTCTCGTCAAAAAAAGATATTGTAAATTTAACATCCGAACATTTACTCTTGACCTCAGGTTCTAAATGAACTAAATATTGTGTATTGTTAAAAATAAAGCCGCGTGTAATTCCACTTTTGTTTTTAAGTTCAGCTACACATTTTCCAATTATCTCTGTAGTTTTTTGTACTAATACTTTTTCATTTCTGTCGAACGTGTCATAACTACATCTATTTTTTATAAAAAAAATAAATTTCTCAAAGAAGTTTTTCGGCTGCAGCTTTGAATTATCGGTTAATAGGTCAGTTGTATTATTTTCTTTATTTGCAGCCTGAAAGTACTGTAATTTGCTTGACACTTGTTTAACAAGTTGACTTCTAGTTTTACTATTTAACCTAGTAACAGTACCAATATTTTTTTGCTCGATTTTTTGAGGCATTTTCAGTTCCTAATAAAATATATGGCTTTGATTTATGTTTTATGTACATTTTACTTACAACCAAATAGATTATATGTACTTTTTTAGGTAGCCCACCCAATAAAGTAACTGCATGCTTTTTAAGAATATTTAAAATTCATCCAACTATGGCACACTTGACTCAGTTAATACTTCACCAATCAATGCCAAATGGGCAAATAGGCATGGATACAATTCACAAGTTACAATATTTTTAACGTGTAGCTTGGAATACCTAATTTACTATTTCAACATTTTTACATACTAATTTCCAAAGTCGGCTAATTAAATAAAAATTACGATAAGTAATTGAATTTTCTTTGCTAGGTTCAAAAATAAATAGATATAATGGTTTAAAAGAGCAAAGCTATGCAACTTCATTCTTATCTTTTCCATTAGTTGAGTCAAATTATTTTATGTTTCTGCCTATGCAAAAGATTGACAGAGGCACTCTTGAGCAAGCGATCCAAAATGGTGCAGATTTACGCAAGTTAGACTTATCCGACCTAAACTTGCAAGGAATTAACCTGGAAGGCAAGAATTTGCAAGAAGTTAATTTTGAAAATTCAAACTTACAGGATTCAAATTTAAAAAATACCAATCTGGGATATTCAAATTTGGAGCATGCAATGTTTGCTATGTCTACGCTAAAAGATGTCAATATGTCACATGCGAATATAACAAATGCTGAATTTGTAAAAGTAGAAATGCATGATGTTAATTTAAAGTATGCAGGCTTTAAAAAAGCATACTTTGAAGAAGAAACTTTACAGAACGTTTGTTTGCAGTATGTGATAAATATAGGTGAAGCTCATTTTAATTATACATCTATTACGTTAAAGTATGAAGATAGGTTAAATGAAGTTTTTGATCATCTATCCCGCAGAAGCAACAGCTCAATATTAACTGTCATAGATTCAATTAATAACCAATACGCAGAGCTTAAAATTAATTCAATGGAACAAGTATTTACAGTTCTTCAGGATAGAAATATAAATAGCATAAATCCTGCTTTAGAAGATGTCTTATTCAATGGGAATTTTGATTATTCGCAAGTACTTCATACTAATCAGCTAGTTTGCGAAAAAATTATAAGTTCAACAATTAATAAAGGTAATCGAGAAAAAATAACCCTAAGTGATAGGCAATTACTTTTTTTCTCAAATTATTTAACTTGAATGGATACTGGCAAAAAAGTAAATTTCATGTTTAACAGAAATAATTTTTTCATTCAATTTATTTATCAAGGTAAATCTTCTGGCGTCGAGAAAACAAAAGAATTAATTGAGAATCTATACTCGGAATATGTATTAAATTAGAAAATTAGGGATGCCCACCATCAAATAATTGCAGCCTTCGGCGAAGAGGAAGTTAAAAATTTATTAATTTTTAATCATGGCAGCCAGTGTTTAATTACTTCAATTCGTTATCTAGATAAATTTTTATACGGCAAAGAAATTGATGAAACAACAGAGGCAGGTGGACCTGTAAATTGGGATGGGATAGTATTATTCAAAAATAATAAAATTCTTAATACCGGAGAAATCAAGTTAAGGGAAATATTTAAATCTTTTCCACTATTTCTTAATTCTTATCTTTCTGCCATAAACAATTCTAAATTAAAAAATCTATTAAACTTACTTTCGTTAGGCGATTATAATGACTATTTTATTAAAGCACTTGATAACAAAACCTCAATAGAAAAGTTTACCTCGCCATTAGATCAAACTCGATTGAGCAATATTTTTGATCCATTTTTCACTCAACTAGATGCTGAGAATACAGCAAGACAAATTGCACTTACAGATAACCATATAGAAGCTATCTTTACCACATATCAAATGTTGAACGAAGACAATACCCAAAAAGCTATAATATTGTTCTTGTTAAGTGGAATTTTTGCCAAATTTAGTTCTTCTTCTTTTTTCGGCACCGAGGAAGACTCTCCCGCCGGCTTAAGGTACTATGCTTATAGATTACTGAAAAGAGCTCATCAGTTGAGTGATAAAGTTGTATGCATAACTACATTTACTGATTTAGAAAATAGATTTTTTGGAATTGAGGGGGCTTTTACTTGTACACAAGTTATAAGTACAATTATTATCACGCAATGTAAAAACTTAAGGCAGTTTGATGAATTTGCTGAAAGCTTAATTCCGCCTGCTTGGCAATAAACAGCACCATATCTTTTATTCCACAAAGCAGAAAATTTAATATTTCCAAGGTACTCATTTTTTCTGTCGGGATGGTCTAATCTAGTTTCATCTTCGCCACATAAAAGCTAGTTAAATGTATTTAGCTAGCTTTTATGCTACCTTAATCCCATATTAGGTTCAAAACAACTGCTTTAAACGGCTAATTAAACATTACTTCAATTTTGTGTAATCTTGCCATGCGGAGCAACACAGTAAATTGGCGCGAAATAGCTTGTCACTAACTAGAAAGTTTAAAATTAGAATTTTGTGACAACTAAATTTCAATTCTCTACATATCCCGATTTAACGTTATAAAGTTTCCCCATTTTTCGCTGTATACTAATTCGGTGATTATTCCATACCTTCAATTTTAGCAGGTTTTTAACAAATTTTCTAAGGGCTATTATACCCTACTGGAAATTTTTCAAGTCCAGAATGTAAATATTTTTTAAAAGGAATTAAAATGAATGTAATTAAATCAGGCCAAAAATTAATGGGCGCAATCTCTAAACGAAACTCCCAGCATAAACCTGGCTCAATACCTACTAAAACTACAGCCCCTGGCATACACTCATCTCGTGAAAGCAGAACCAACTCACCTAATCAACAAGAATCTAACTATTTTCCAAAGGAAAACCAACAGCACCTCATCAAACAAAAGTCAACCGTTAAAGAGATGATTAGCAAATATAGGCAAAAACAAATAAGCGAAGCAGATTTAATAGACATTACGAAAAGATTTGCTCAAGATAGTTTAGACAACTGTAAGCAGGTAATTAACTCGTTAAAGGCTGTAAAAAAGGAAAATCTGAAGCTAGATAAGGAAATTTATGATTTGGCTCAAATAAGTTTTGATTTAGCTGGGCAAAGTCTTGATTTAGCTGGGCAAAGTCTTGGTTTAGCTCTTAATAAGTACATTGAAGCAGGGAATTGGCTAGAGGCGGTTACGCAATATAATAGAATGAAAAAAGTTGGTGTAAAGCCAGATGTCAATATATATAATAAGATCCTCCTCGCCTGCTCAAAGGCCGGCCAAAATGACGTGGCGTCAGAAATATTTAATGATATGCAAAAAGACAAAATACCCGCGAATGCTGCCACATATAATAAACTAATTTCAGCTAACGGAAAAAAGGGTGACTGGAAAAAAGCATTTGAATATTTTTATGAAATGGAGAAACATGGCATTACTGCAGATATCATATCTTTCAATAGCTTAATAACTGCGTTAGGAAAAGGGGGACATTGGGATTTAGCTGTTGAAGCATTTAGTGAATTTAGGCAAAGTAGCCGACGTCTAGATGCCATTATCTATGGAACATTAATAACTGCATGTATGGAAAATGGGCAACCGCAAGTGGCATTGAAATTTCTTAAAAATGCCATCGATGATGGAATGTATAAGAAAAATCTTGGTTATGATAGTAATTTAAACCAAATCAACTTTCATATAGACGCAGTCTATAGTCAAACTACCACTGAAGGTCATATCCCAGGAGTTCCCTTACCTGTTGCTCAGGCAATAACTCTATATCATAAAGATAAAATAAACCCTGACTTAAAACTAATTGTAGGATATCACGGCAAGGATACTTTAAAAACAGGCATGAGTGAATTTATTTATAAAGAATTTGGACTTTATAAAGCAGAACAAGATCCAGATAATCGAGGAGCCTTGCTAATTAGCAGGAAATAACTTCTACATCTAAAGCTAGCTCAATATAATTGGCTAGCTTTTTCCATAATAAAGTTATAATAATTATAAATCATCATTAAATTTAGTTTACTATTACTATCTACATTAGCGTTTTAAGGTAATTATTTAGTTCTTCATGATCAGTTATAGTTTTTGTTTTATATTGATTAGATAGATCTTCTATACCGTTAATAGAAAAATTTTCTAATTGCTTAAGATAACTTTCAATACCATTTAGCGGGCTTACGCTTTTAGTTGCAAAATTATCACCTAATGTTAGGATCAATTTAACTGGTTTTTTGTAGTTTTCAGGTAGTTCACCTTTGAAATTAGAATAAGCATTCTTAAGTTTTTCATTAGCTTTTTGTGCTTTATCTACCACATTATCTCTGGCTACGCTTTCGAATTTAACATTATTTTTAATTGCATATAGTAACAAAGCTAGATTAATGATCTTTTCTTTGCTTTCATCAAACTCTTCTCTTTTCGAATTTTTGCCAGTCAATATTTCGTCCAAAGCGTTGAATCCATTAATTACAATATCCAATAAAAAATCAAAATTACAATTATGCGTTGCTGAGTACCCACATAATAACCTCGGTAGTTTATCACTTATATTAGACTCTAATTCATTAGTATCAATGCCCAGCCCTGACGCATAATTATTAATAGCTTGCGTTAGCTTATTTTCTCGCAGCCTTTGAACGTAGATTTCATTATAAAAATTAGCCAGTTGATGATTCAAGATTATAAGAACCTCGACTTTGCTCTTTAATGAAAATCTAGCACTAGACTTCCTTGCAAAAAGTTCATAATCAAATAAAGCTAATTTAAACCCCTTAGCATTACTAAAATAATCTAAATAGGTACTTGTCATGACTTTATAGAAATTTTTTATATTTTGTAAGAAATGATTAGAATCTTCTGTAAAGTTATTTTCAGCATCGTCTGCTAATTCAGAACCATTTACAATTTTCTTCATTTCTGTAAGAAAACTTATTGAGTTGTCTGTTGTTACTTCAGTTGCATGAGCAAGACTTTGGAAATTCTCTTTAAGGATATTTGCTTCAGCATTCAATTGTACTATTTCTGCAGCTCTATTACATTCGCTTATTAAATTTACCCCCTCAGAGGAAATAGAAAACTTATGCAGCTGTTGAACTAAGTTAATGTGAGTCAGCACAATATTCTTCAACTGTAAAAATCGTTCTGATGAAATCAACCCTAATGCTGTCCAGTTTTTTACTTTATCATCACTAAACAAATTTACTAACTCCTGGTTGGCACACTGCTGAGGGTCTGTATTGGCAATTACTTGATTTACCTTATCCAGCCATTCTGAAAACTTTTTTAATTCCTCTTGAAAAATCATTAGCTCTTGATTGTATTTAAATAAGTTTAAATGATCAGTTCTAATATTCGCTGCAAGATTGAATAGTGGCTTTAAAACTGTGTTTTTTAAATGTGCGTATAATTCCTCTTTGTGGATAAAGCTTCCTTTAAAACTTTCTGGAGAGCTAAACATTTCTTTTAAGTTTATGTAAATATTATATTTTTCTTGTTGATTTGGATTCGTAATAGGATCTAGGCTTTTACACTTTTCAAATATTGCATATAAATTATAAGTTCCTTGTTTGCAATATAAAGCTTTATCATCTTGTTCGTCTATTAATTCTGAAATATTTTCTATAATAGTCCTACTTACGGATTCTAGTATCGGGTTAACATTAGAGATATCGATTAATTCTGAAGTACTCCGTGATATTATGTTGCATTCTTTAGCAATTTCAGCGAAATGTGATTTAATTTTTTGATGTAGGCTGTGGAAGCTTTGTCGGCTATCAATCAGGGCATTTCTAATTTCGCTAATTTTAGAATCATTTAGACTAGCTAACTTGCGAACTGTTTCACTTGTTATAGTCCTTAGACTATCTGAGGTGAACTCTCTCTCAACAGCTTGAATATTTCCAGCTAAAATCTTCTCTACCTCGTTTAAGCATTTTAACTGGGCCTCACAAAGCTCATCAAAGCCAATATAAGCAAGAACATTCTGCCAGTCCTGCGAGTTTATCCACCTTTCAGGTAATATATATGTGTCTGCTGCCGCGGCATCTTCAAGGGTTAAGTTTGTGTTTGCTAACCTTCTAAAATTAGAATTTTGAATTTCTGGTTGTGGAATAAATGAACGTAGTCTTGAAGATAGAGATCTCATCTGCTCTTTGGTAGCAGTCAATCGTTTATCCAACTCATTTAACTTTACTGCTACTTCGTTTGGTTGCAGCTGGCTGCTTAAGCATGAATGATTTTTTATAAGTTCCGCGTGTTCTTTAGCAACCGTATATAATGAAGCAATATAATTGGCAATATCATGGTCAAGTCCGCTAATTTTTGGCGTATATTTTTCTAACTTAGAGAAACCTGCTAAATTGCTTTGCAGCCGATCAAGACCTTCATTAATAGTCTTAATTTGACTTAATATTTCGTCTTTTGATTTTTTTTCAGTCTCAATTATTCCACTATCCTCTACGGCAGCCAATTTAGTATCTAATATATTATTAACTTCTTCATTAACCTCTTTTAATGGCCCTGTCAAGATAGTATCTATTTTTTTACATTCTTTTTCAGATTCCTGCTGGATTTCCTTTGCAATATTTCGAGTTTTATTTTCGATCTGCTGAAGAGTCATTTTGTTATTAATATATTTATTTAAAATTACACCATATTTTCTTGTGATATTTTGTCTTTTATCCAGAATATTTTTCAGGCAATTTTCAATATGCGTAGCAGCAATTGTGTTTCCTGAATATGTTGCAAGTTCTTGACAGAAAGTGCTTAGCTCATTAGCATTGGTAATATTGAAAAGTGTTGCAACAATACCTAATAAAGAATCAGTAAATAGCCTCTCTCCTAAGCCAAATACATTGATGCGGTTTTTATTTAATCCTTCTAAATGATTAAGAAATACTTTTTCAGCAAATGTAATTTGGTTAGAACCGTCGTCATTAAAATCAGAACCATTTATTTTATTTATTAAGAAATTCTTGACTAATTTTTTTTCACTCTCTATTTCCAAATGTTTTTTTCCTAAATCACGTATTAATTCGTTTAATCCATTTACTTTCACTGCTGTTGAAAAACTTACTCGAATACTCATAACTATATTCCTTAATTATTTAATAATTATTTAATAATTACTCAATTTTTATACTATTAACATAAAGCAGGTCTAGCAATTGACAAATAATTTTTCTATTTGTTTACTAATAAATTCATAGCTAGGCCATTCCTTTATAAGCAATAAATCATTAATTAAATTATTAAACTCAACTTTATTAATTTTAACCGCATTTTTACTGTATCGCGGAAAGTGTTGGTTGCAAATATCGTTGATCACCTGGTTGTGAAGTTTTATTTGCTCGAAACTATTCTTGAAAGAACCAGTTTGAGATATAAAATCATTTATGGATTTACCACTTTTAAAAAACATTTTTGAAATCATATCAAAATTGAAATAAATAAATTCTTGTTCCAGCTCATTGAAGATTTGGCTATTTTTAACAACAATACTCTTATAAAGTCTAATCTGTTCATCGACTGGCGATTTGCTATCTTTTATAAACCTAATATCTCCTAGAGAATGAATTTTCGATAAACTTTTTGCTTGCTCAATATTTAGTAATTCTTTACTCACTCTAGCGAAGTTATTTCGAGTTAAAGTAATTTCTAAATTCAAGTTAAGTAATTCTTTAGAAGGACGATTTTGTAATAGGGAATGCAGGCTTTGCCTTGATAATTTGGTAACAAGAGGTACAAGTGATGGCTGGTTGACGCTTACTACGTCTTGGTCGAATAGCCTATATAGCTCATCCGAACTGTCGCCCAGTTTGCTGGCATCAATTACAAGACCTCCGGAGTGCCTATTTATTGCAGGTTTGAAAAATTCCAGAATCCGGCTATCAGTAGAAGACATAATTGAAGTTGCTAGATTCTGATAAGGGATTAAAATATCTTTTATTACACTTTCATCTAAATAGTCCGAGGCACGAGCGTTTAAATCGAGCATTTGTACAACACAATCTATAGGATTGTCTTCAGGAGTTGTGTCATAGCTACTAATTTTCGCAGAATTAAATAGCACAAGATTCTTATATTCATCAGGCTTATATTTATGTAATACTTTTAATACTGCAAAACTAAATCCCGACGGCTGATTTTTTTGTAATGTAGCAAGATCTTTCTTCAGAAACTCGAGATATTTAATATTCTCACCTTTAGCCTTTGCTATTTCTATTTTAATTTCATCAGTAATAATTTTTAGATCGTCATTTATTTGTGTTTTAATTAATGAATATATCCAAGTTTTTATTTCGTATAACGAACAGCCCTTACTCTCTAGCTCTATTTGTTCTAGAATTAGTCTAATTTTAGCTGGGTGGAAATTACAAGCTGCCAATAAGGCAATGATGCTTGAAGCACCAGAACTTTTTATAATGGCAATTTTTTGCCACTTTGCCAGCTCTTTTAAAGCAGCAAAAATGGAAATTTGCTTGGCTATTTGATTGTTCCCAATGAAATAAATTGAATTTCGCTCTGGATTAGTTAAATTTAGGCAATAGCTATATTCAGAGGATGATAGATTAATTTTAGCATCTGCTGCATTTAGTTGAACCTGCTTCAAATTATAACCAGATATTAGTCCTCCAGGCAAAACAGCTGCCCAGCGAGTAATTTGATTAAAGCCACCTTTATCTTCAAAAATACAGATAGTCTTTATACTATTTTTAAATAAATAATAGCCATTATTCTCATCTAATAAATTATAACCTCTATTCTGCAGGAATATGGTTATTTCATGGATGTTTATTGGTGCCGTATCTAGTAAATTAGTTTTATACTCACTATATCTTTCACGACCAATTTTTTTCATTAATTCAGTTTCAGAACTTAAATAAACCTGAATTACTGTATCGATATATTCTTTTGGCCTTTTCGTGATTATTTGATTTAAGCGAAATTGGTTTGGACTGCTTAGTGAATTATTCTTTGAAGTTCTGCTTTCCGTATTATCTTGTAAACCAAAATGATTATAAACTTTTGCTACTAGCTCGATAACCATATCTACATTTATCTCATCCTGATGTGAGATTTCGACTAATTGGCAATACAGATCCAATCGTGAAATTACCACATCGGCAAATTCTGCTCTGGTTATATAAATCCCTAAGTCGCGTAACGCAAAAATAGCTGAATCGTGCCATCCATTATTAGTTCTTATTTCACTTGATTCTGAAACAAGCATTTTAAATGGTTCTTTAATCGGTTTAATTAATGAAGCGGGTCTTAGTATATGCATTTTGTAAACCTATGACTGTAATATAGAAAAGTGTTATTTACAACTTGTATTGTATACAATGCATCGGAATTAAGATTCCCGATTAGGGTAGTCTTAGTATCTTAATTATACTTCCTCTACAGAAGAGCCCCGCAAATTGGTATTAATCAGTTTAAGATCCTTATGCAACCTTGAAAAATGCTTAATGAATAATTCAAAGCAATCATTAATTTCCTTTCGTTTTGAAATTATAAAATTATCTTGGAAAGTTACGACTGTTAGCAGAAATTGTAAACTAATAATAGAAAAAATTATTGCTGATAAATATAACCTAATATTATCAATATCATCATGAAAAAATAGCGTTATTATTACTATTCTTAGAAAATAGTCAGAAATAGAGTTAAGTTGATCTAATCTCTTTTGAATTTTGCAATTTATGCTTTCTTTCGCATAGTCATCGACAATTCTCGTCTCAAGTGAAATCTGCAATTTATGCAAATTTTTCTGGTAATTGTTTATCTTATTTTCAATTCCATTAAGAAACTCTTCTGAAAGCTGATTATTAAGAATTAGCTCGTCAGTTAATTTATCTACTTCTTTAAGTATCAGGTTCAAGTTGCTAATTTCCTGCTTCAATTCAGCTAGCTTTTCAGCGCCATGTGAAGATAGAATATTTATTAAATAGCTGTCTAGATCAATTTTTTTATATTTCCCTCCCAAAATAGTTTTAATGTATTTCATGCGGTTTAATATGTCGTCCTTAATTTTTTTTGATACCAATTTTGTAGCTGCATTTTGGCGCAGATCGTAAGGTAGAATTGCGGATGAGCTATTACCCTGTAGCTGCGAATCTGAAACCGATCCGAAGTAAAAATGTATATTTGTAGTGGCCCCACTATTTGTACTTAGAGTTTTTGGAGGGCTTAGCTGTGGCCATGATGTGGTTCTTATCATTAAATTTCCCCATAATTAGCAAGTAACAAAATGTAAAATATATTTGATTTGGCAAGTAGAGATATTAAATTAAATCTTGAAGCCCAGCTAAACAAAGCTCTACCTTATGTGCTACTTCATCTATGCTGTTTCTTAATTTACTGCGTATATGATATGGTGCATTACAGCCTTTAAATATGAGATTAGTAATTGTTGCCATTACACCAGTTACTGTTGAAATTAAAAAAAACTTATCAATAGTTTCATTGCTGGGAATGTTATACAATATTAGACCGGCAGATACGGCTACGACCGCCGATAGTTGGGAGCTTGCCCCTTCCTGATTCAGGATTCTAATCTCAAGTAATTTGTAGTTAATTTGTCTAAGTTCACGACTAAAATCAAGAAATACGCTTCCATTAATCTTAGGATTAGCTTCATAAGTATGTTGAAGTTCTATATTTGAAATAGCAAGATCACCTGCTTGAAAGTGATGCCCCAATCTACGTTCTGGACTCCTGCAAGCCAGACCTTTTGTAAAAACATTAGCAACCTGCATTTAATTACCCCCTTGTTACACAACCGCCTAAATTTCGCTATTATCCTTATCCGTTTAGAAGATTATCTAAAAAGAAATTGATATAAATAAGCATGATACGCGCTATATTAAGGCTAGCCTAGATTTAGCTTCATACCTATTTTGGGTAGTATCGTTAACTTTAAGTAGTTACCACCTATTAAAGGAAACTCCCAAACCGAAGATTATTTAGAATTTTGGGATCATAACAAGTTAATTTATTTAATTACTTAATGTATTTAAAGTACCATTTTATACTTAAACTTTATCAACCAAGGGAGAATATCAAATGATTTATTTCGGAATGCCGCTGCCGCAACCTCAATCAATATACACTCATGAGCAAACTTTTGAAGACCCCAATAGTGAATTAAGAGAATGTATTGAAGATATAGCCCAAATTAGAGACGTTAGCCAAACAACTTCTCTAATTAATGTATTTTTAGCAAAGTTTTTTAACTCTGATGTTACGATAGAATCGTCACGCAAATCAGCCGGGATTATTAAAAATATTGAGTTAAAGAAGAATAGCTGGTTTTCTTGCTTGCAAAATCCAAAACTAAACCAGCTAGGTACTTTTATATTATTCGCACTATGCCTTAAACATGCTCAATTCACCGAAGCTCGACCAGAAACTGTAACGGCCGGACAAAAACTTAATTTAATAAATTCAACTTTAGCCCGCAATGAATTTAACACTTTTCATGAGCATTTTAATAATTTAAACGAAATACTAGATATAAGAAAACTTGAAGGTTGTAAAATTACTGAAAAACTCCCAAAACCCTACTTTTCTATAAATTCAGGCTCATTAAAATTTGATATACCGTGGAGCGCCAGCTAAATTCAATAATCCATTTAAAAAGTAAGTCTGCAGGAGTTTTAATATAGTTTCACCCAGATACTTCTGCAGCCCGATTAAATTCAAAGTTAGTTTAAGCAGCATAACTAAAATAGAATACCAAACCGAATACCAACTGTATTCATGATATTATCATTGTTAATAATATTTGAAGAATTAACATTTATTAAAGGGTAATAAACATTCGGCGGGTTAGCATTTCCAGCAAATTTACTCGAAAACTGATAATACCCTTCAAGGGTTAACCGGCTGGCCAAATTGTATTGTAAAGAAGGGGAAATATTAAAAATGTAATTAGTAAAATCCATATGCCCCAATGTATCTGGCGTATTCGGAATGACCGATTTATGCACTGAATAGCTAACCGCCATGTCTAAACCAAACTTTAATATTTTATCAATAAGAATAAATTCGTTATTTACACCAAATTTTAAGTTGTAAGATGGGTTTTCAAAAATAAATTGCTGCATACTATTTTGATTATATGCAATTAATAAATTATTGTACGTAAATCCCCAATAAGGGATAATATTAAAATTATTAACGTTAAAGGCGTAGCCAACTGCAAACCCAAAACTCGAACCAGATTTATTTTGATATAAATTAGACAACCCTTGATTATTATTATTGAAATCATATTCCACTAGAGCATCTGCATGCACATCTAGCCATAGATTATTATCAAATAATGCTACTGCATTTAACTCTGCGCTTGTTAAAGATGCACTATCTTGAATTAAAGTTTGTTCATAACCAATAGTAACATTATTATCAAAATATTGAAATGGATTTTTTGAATAATCAGCAAAAGCGAGTAGAGGTAAATTTATTAGAATGGTAATAATTACTTTGTTTGCTACCAACAAATGCCTCATAATTATACTTTAACCTCTTAGAGTAATCGCTGCTGTCACGCAATATTTTAATATTCATTTATTTAAAGGAAATTTGATAGATCCTAACCGCTGGCGGGATTTTAATAGTTACGATTAATTTATAGTACCTGCATTTATTGTAGTCTCTCCGCCCTTAAAAAATAGAATGGCACAGCCTAGGAACAAAAGCCAAGAGCCACGTTGCGCAAGCTGGGTATTAACTTGCAGGTAGTACCACCTAAATAAGGAATAATTAAAACCATGTAAGAGGTCATAATATTTGGTTGAAGTAGTTTAACTTACAATGCCGAACACTTTTTAACTGCTACTATGAGCATTAACTAATTTTTACATGATTTATTACTATACAATAAATAATAGTGTCCGGTAGTAGATATTTAACTACACTTTTACCACGATTAAAAAATTTAGAATAACTTAGTGAAATACAAAAACAATAGTGCCAATGTAGATAATTTTTTAAGAGGATCCAGAACTAGTGACCCCAGTAAAGCGACCCGTAACTACAATGCAAATGGATTCAAACGATAAATTAGCAACCCTTGCTGCATCAGATTTCTATGATTATGGGATAAGGGAGCAAATACAATCCACTTATGACGAAATCCTATCAAGTACCACACAATGGTATCAGTTATATAAAGAAAAGCTAAAAGAACATTGCCAACTTAAAGATAAAATGAGCAGTTATACAAATATGAAGCCTTCTATTGGTGCAATTATTGGTACAATTAAGTATTTAATCAAATTGATACAAGAACAGGTTAACCAAGATTTCAAATCTTATTTTGTTAATCTCCACATCCCTAAAACTATTAATCAAGACCTTTTGCATCATTTGCAAAATAACAGAATAATCGACGAAATGCTTCAGATAATTTGCTCATCCGAAAGATCATCTTCAAATAGTCGGAGACGGCCAGACTTTAGTACCGAATATTCGATAGCTGCTAAAGAATTAATTGAAAAGATTGATAAACTCGAGATTTATAAAATTAGCACTAATAGGTGGAACGATAAAATCGAATATCGTTATAATGAGAAGTTACTTTTTCGCCACCCAAAAAAAGTCATTGTAGAAGAAAGTAAATTGGGAGAAGGAGCCTGCGGCGTAGTCAAGATTCAAGACACTGTTGATAAAAATTTCTTCTATGTTAAAAAAAGCATCTTCCCTGATTCTATTACCAGGATCCTAATAGAGCCAGAGTCGATTAAGAAACTAGCAGATATAAGGGCAAAATTTTCACAAGAAAAACTAGGCTTGCTCCTAGTTCCGGTTGCAAAATATTCTTTTAAAAATAATGCGTATAGGCTTATTAGTGAATATGGCGGAAACGCAATTTTTGATATTCAAGGCCCGCTTCATGAAACTATTCCCTCACGAGCTGTATATGAACTAGCTGCACAAATCGATAAAATGCATTCATTAAATATATTTCATCGTGACATCAAACCTGAAAATATTGGATTTTTAGACAATAGGTTATATCTTTTTGACTGGGATTTCTCTATCATTGAAGGACCATGCGGAACAATAGACTACATCCCGTTGCCTATTTTAGATAAAATAAAATATGGCCGATACAATATTGATTATAAAAACTATAATAGCAACCAAGTGCCTGATCTTAGCAATTTAGAAAAAAAACTTGTTGACCAATACGGCTTTTTATTAAGTTTTTGCCGAAAAGAAGCGCCCTTGAAAGCTCGGAGGGATAACTATTATAATAGAGAATTTGCTTATATAGACATAACTAAAGAGTCTGATATAAAGCAATTACTCAGCACTTATATAGTCGAAGATAAAGTACAAGAAGTTTTTGAATTTCTAGTATCATGCTTCAAAAAGCGAAATCCTAAAACATTAACTGCTTTAGCACCATACTTCAAACAACATTAGCTAATTTAATTAAATGATTACGAAAAAGTGTAGACAGGCGTAATCCACCCAAAACAGTACACTCAAAGAGTAAGTTTTGACTTAAAATTATACATGTCAGCAAAAAAGATTAAGCTTTATTAACAACTTTAACTAAAATATCTAAGAATCATTATAAATAATGCATTCAAAAGATTAAGACCGATTAGTTAAAGTTGTTAATTAAGCATTATTCAAATATCTAATTTTTCTGAAAAACTATGATAACCTCATCAAACTCACTAAAAATAATCAAACAAGATTATCCATTACAACAATCTTCGTCTAACCACCTGCTTAACCAGGAGTTACTAGTAGTTTATCTTTCTATTTACGAAAAATTAAAAGACTTTGACATTATAGATACTTTTAATCAAGAGGATATTGATCATAATGCTGTTAAGCAGTTGTTAAAAGTATTAGCAAGCTTATTAAATTCAAGGGATGAAAATAATTTTACGGAATTAGACCAGAAATTTAAAGATATCGCTGACATAGTATGTTTATTTGTGAATTTAGTACATGAAAATTTCGCCGTCTTAAACTTTAGCATAACAGAAAAAGAGGCAATAGCTGAAGTAATACAGAATCTTGGAATGGTACATCAGAAATTAGGCATGAAGCATGAAGCATATTCATATTACCTTGAAAGCGCAAGATTATTGGAGTCGAGTGCTAGTTATTCTAAAGCGGTTGCTCTGTACCAGAAAGCAGAGGAAAATGTTTCCGAAATAAATAATTTCCACTTTAAAGACCACCTGAAACAATTATGCAAATTATACTCTCTTCTATTACAAGCCAAGCATACCCCTCTGCGATTTAAAGCTATTAAAAATGAATTTATCAGCTTATTCCAGGATATCGTAATTGATCTTTTCAGATACATAAACATGTATAAAGACGTTAATGATTTAGCAGTTTTTTTAAAGCATTCTAAATACTTTTTTGAAAAATTTAATGATCCCATATTAGAGTTTAGCAAACTATATGAATGGCTTGATGCATATGTACAATCAGGGCATCAATCTGAAAATAAAACACAACTTTTTCTACTCCTGAAAAAACATTATAATGAGATTTTAATTCCTGCTTTAACAAAGCAAAAATCCACATTTAGAGAAGATCAACTTCTTGAAATAATCTTGAACCAAATTGATGCAAGCTCATCAATTTTGGATATAATAAAAGATTGGAATATAATTTTAAAAAATAATATATTTCCTGAACATTTAAAAACATCAATGGCGTCATTAGTTAATAACTGTAATTTTATAGAATTTTTAATTACTGTAAAGTTAGATTATAGCTGCGATAGGATTGATAACATGATTTTAAATCTTGCGGCAATCTTTAATAAAGGTAATTATATTAATAAACAGATCCAGAAGATTGCATTACACGAGCAAAGTCTCAGTCAGTCATATCAAATTGTAAATAGTTATCAAAAAAATGCTTTTTTACAAATTATGAAAAAAAATATTCCTCAGTCGCTTCAACTAATTTCTGAAAGCATGAGAATCATCATGAAATCTACAATTGGCAAATTTAGTTTAGAATATTTCAAAAGATTATTCTTATTTCAATTGTACCTTACTTTAAGAAATAACTCTTGTACTATATCCATTGACTTAGTACAAAATTTCCGAATTATAACCGAGCTAAATACTTATTTGAGCCCCAAAGATTTAGAGTTTCTGGAAGAAAAATCTATGCAATTAGCGTTACACTTTGAGAACGAGAATAATGCTAATCAGGCTTCTATCTGTTATTATTTAGCATTTAGATTCAATCCAAATAATCAAACAGCATTTGATAAATATATTTATTTAATGGAAATTAAGCAAAAGTAAGCTCTAAAAACATAATTAAATCAAAAAAACATTGAGTCTAACCATCTTAGAAGCGTTTAAGCTAATTATGAAAAGTATTTCGCTGATAGATGGGACCACAATCCCAACTCCAGTAGATTTTTAAATGTTAACACAGAAAAATATTTTTAACATTTCAAATTCCAAACACTATCAATTGAATATTTTTGAAATGGAGGTAGCAATAACTTAAACATTTCTGCTTCAATACATTGGCCTATCAGTAAATTACCATGTATATGTTTAATGGCGGCTAACTCATGATTATCAATTTTGTTTTCTCCCCTTAACATTATATACTCTAAACAAAATTCTGCAAGCTCATAAAATATCTTATTTGCTTGATTTACATCTTCTGCTTGATTATTTGCAGGAGGGGCATTTCTCCTTTTTTCTATATGATAGCCTAATATACCTCGTTTAGCAAGTTGGCCGCAAGCATAGGCGAGTTTCAACGAATCTTCATAGCTGGATTTATCAATGAAACCTTTAACGCTATCTAATAGTTTTACCTGTAGCGACTTATTATATAAAAGATTGATTTGGTCCTTCACTTCTGCATCTTCTTCAGGTAATGCTGAACATTTTATAGAGTCCCCACCTTTTATAATAACCAGTTTAATTAACCCTCTAAGCTTTTTAACCAGTTCATTTTCTAAATAAAATTCTGAAATAATATCTATCAGGTCTTCAACTACAAACTTTAATACCCTACCAGACAGGTAGTTATCATATCTCATCTCATGAAACCGTACAAATTGTTGCATCCACATTGGTAATTTATTAAAATCATTGTGTGTTTCACTAAGCTCTATCAAGGTTGGATAACTGCCGTCTTGTATCTTTTTAAGATTAAAAACTTTAAAACAGTTTTTATCTAACAACATAAATGTACTTTTTTCACTTTGCTTGAAACTAAAATCTAAAACATTTTTTTTAAACTCTTCTTGAGTAAAAGAATATGTATCGTTATTTGAATTAATACTACAAACGATTAATAAATTAGGACCATCATTATAAGTTATACCATAAGTACCAAACCCCGTAAAACAATAATCCAAGTTCAAACCCTCAAGTTTAGCAGGAGGTTCTTTTAATTGATTAAAATCATAAAATACTTGCCCAAACAAGTGGGAACATTTTTGTATATGATTTTTATAAATACCTTCTGGATTTATCAGCCAATGCGAGACAGTATCTTCAAAATAAAATTTCTTATGGTAAATTAATATTAGCTCTCTGTAATTTTTCTCTTCGTCAAACAACATATTTATAAAAAAATGTTTTAGTCGCTTTTTATTTGCTTCGTTAAGATTATCCAGATCGATTATTTTGTCTTCAACTACACCGAGAAACCAGTTCCTAATGAGTGGAAAATTCATAAAACTACTAACAATCTTAACAAACTTATTGAGCAAGTATGGTGTTTTCAAAATTGTTTGATTTCTAATGGCCGCTTGTGCGATAAGCATAATTTGAAGAATCTCTTTAATATCACAATTGTCCAATAAATTAAGAAGTAACTCTATGAATAAACAGTTATTATTATGGCTTGAAAAGGCAAATAATTGAATAGCTGTTGAAATAAACTCAATTTCGACAATTTTCCTGATGAATTGCCAATTATTAAATTTTAATAAGTCAAACTTGTCATTATTATTAAGTCTGTAGCTTCGAATTAGGCTATTTAAATATAATTCCTTCTCTTTTATTTTAGAATATCCAAAAGTTATGTCAATAATTTTATCGAGTTTAGGGTGATTATCAAAAAGCCTACTAAATATTGCAGCAATCAGAAAGTTATGGAAGTCAGCAAATCTACCTTGTATACAATTAACCGAATCTGATTCATCTTTCTTTACCTCTGGCTCATTTAACATTTGAAGCAAATCTAAATAATTTTTCTTCATCACTGGGTCATTTAGCATTTGAAACATATACATAGTCTTTAGCTTGTATAATATCGCATCATTTCCCATCATATTTATAAAGTCAGTATAATCGCTAGTTTGATTAAAAACCAGTTTATTTTTATTATCTTCCACTTGCAATAGCATTATAGAAATAAAGTCATCAATCAACCTGCTTAATTCTAAATTCGATTTTTCCTTATCAAATGAATAAGCGTAGAGAGCACAATAGAGGTAAATTGCTGAATTTTTATCTAGTCTCATTAATTTCTTATCTACCAGGATAAAACCAAATTCATTCTTGGCAAAGCCTAAAGGGCTAACACTAGATGAATCCATAGAAGATGTTTTGTGCTGTGTAGCCATCCTATGTGATATTTTACTCAAATGAGAATTATTCATACCATCATTCCTTAAAATGTATATAAATCTTTGCTAAGGTTCTCCCGAAGATGGATTACCTCGGCAGCTGCTAAGATAACTTCAAAACTCTCATCGCTTTGAATAAGCAACTGTAATTCTTGGTTAGATAACCTTGCTAATAAATTTTTGAGATTACTATCTGTAAAACTAAGCTGATCAAAAGAGAAAAATTCATCCATCCGTTTTCTTACACGCTGTTTGAGAAACTCAAAATTAGCTAATTGACTTTTAGCATTGCTGTTAAAAATCTCCTCTAAATTGATGGTATTACCATAATCTTCAGAGAACAAATTGAGACTTAAGGAAAATAATAGAGTATTAGCTTCATGCGCTAAATTATCAAAAAGCTGTGAATTAACAGAGCTTAGATTAACTTTACTTGTAAACCTTGTAAACTGGGCAGTAATGACTGCATCTATAATATCTAGCTTAGGAGTAGCTGTATTAGAAAAGCTCAGCCTGCTTTTCGTGTTAGAGTCTTCTGCCAAAATAACTAAATCTTTAAACTTATCTGGGTAAAATTTACGAAATATATGCAATATCTCAAAATTAAAATGAAAATTTTTATGTTTCATAGTATCTAGTTCATTGCAATAGGATAAAATTTTGCAATAATCATTTAATAACTGTGGGTCTGATTTTCTTTCAAGTATTATTTGCTTTAGTTCTTCTCTGACTTTTTTAACAGAATCTTTTAAATGATTATAAACTGCACCAACCAAATACAATCTAAATTTAGTAGAATCAATCTTATCGTTTGATTCAGAAAGTTTCAATAAAAAATCATATACTTTGCTTCTATCAAGGTTTATAGAAACTAAAAACCCAATAACAGCTCCAGCAGAAACACCCAAGACTTTTTCCAGCTTATCTAGTACTCCAAATGTTTTAAGATAATCTATTAGGGGCGCATAGATATATAAGTTGTCATTATTGATTGCAGTAAATAAGACAAATTTTTTATTAACATTATTTAGGTTAAGCTGCCAAATTGGTTGATCCTGAGAACTTAGTACAGGTGATATAAATATATTCTGTGGTATTGGCCGCTGTCTCAAGAAATACGAATTAAAACAATCCTCATATTTTTGCGCTGATTGTACAGATTTAACACTTTGCCAATTTAATTTTCCAAAGTATCCCAATTTACTCGTATATAAAATTAACCGGTTACTTGTATCAGCGTTTAAATAATAATGATATTGCCCTTCTGAAGACTCCTTGAAAAAATAACCGTTTATGCTCAAAAACAAATCCATATCTTCTTTGCTAATCCAATAATTATTTTTTGCTAACTCTTTTTCATGTCTAGCAATTAAGCACTCTGGACTTAAGGAGTTACCATAAAGACTTTTAATATGATCGAGATACGAAACTTCAAGATCAAAAATTAAATTAGTTATAATCATCAATTTTTCAAAGGTTTCTTCTTGAAAGAATTTCCCCAAAAGATTTTCATCAAGGCAACTTAATAGTTTATCTTCGCCATGAAGTAAAAATAGGAGCCTCAGTTTATCTTTTATCAATTTATCTATTATTTTTTCTAATGGGCTCTCAAGTATAACTTCTGTATTTGGCGGTACCTCATCACCAAAAGCTTCAATTAATAACTTAATAACTTTCTCACTCCTAACTTCAGGCGTTTCAGCAGAAGAAGCAGATAAATAGCACAGCCCCTGTAAAAACTTTAAAAACAAATTTAATCGGTCAATTATTGTTTTAGCGAATTCTCGCCGGGAAATAGAAAAGCCTAGTTCATGTAGAGCTATAATTGCAGAATCACTGTTGGCAAGAGTCTTTTTTACAACATGAAGCTCAGCTACTTCTCCTATTAGCCGCTTATCTTCTGCATTATTATTATGTGTATGATATAGATTCGCCTTGTAATTTGATTTACATCCAACCTGCATATTGAAACTGATTCCTAGGAAATACTTTACTTAGAATGATGTGTTTTCATGTATCACTCGCTTTTGGTAAAATTTAGTTCACTTAACGCGAGTCTACGTTTTTTGCTAACCGTTTTTGATAGAAGAAACTTGTCGATTTGGTCCATAAATAGTTTTTACGCACCTAATCAAAGCATTTTATATTGAATGTGGCATGTTTTTATCTTTTCTTAAATAAAAATGTAAGCTTGAATAAGTCTTTGCAATTTTAAACTATATACAAATACATTAGAATCCTATAATGGGTGGTTGTACCATGCCACCCAGATTAGGATTTTTTTAGTCATAGAAAAAAGTAGAATATCAAAAACAGAAAATGCATTAATCGTAGATATAACAGTCAAATTTAAGGATAACAAATGAATGTAGGTAGCCTGAATCACAAACGGATATTATCTCAACCGAATTGCCAACTTTATTCTTTCGGCAGTAACGACGATAAGACAAAATTTCATGAGTCATTTGAATTGGATACTACACAAAACAATCAGACATTAACGCCAAAACAACTGCAACAATCTAAACTTTCGAATTCATTTAAAGCTCCTAGAGAATACCTAGAAAAATTAGCTCAAAACCAACCCTTCCGCAAACCTATACTGCCTCGGGAGAAAGTTAACCTATTTGAAGTAAGGTTTAATACGGTAAAAGATTTAGTACAAGAATTAATTAAATTAAACTACGTTGAAAACAATTCATTTGTCACTATAGGGGGGATTTATGGCAAAATAGCCTGTGAGTTTTTGCTCTTAGCAGAAAATACAAAAGAAATAACAGCTGAATTGGAAAACCCATTAAAAGAACTACTTGAAGAGCATTTAAACAATATCATAGAATTACATGAGACAAAAAAAGGTGAATTAAAAGAGACAAAAATAGATGAAAAATGTAAGTTTTTACTCGATATACTCCGCCCAACTCAAGATAAAAATATAACCAAACACCTGTCTGTAAACAAACATCTTTTACATTTAGTAGCTGAAATAATTTCATTTCCAAAAACATTCAATCTAAGTATAGATTCAAACAACTATGAATTATTTATAAAATACGCAGACATTGCAGTAAAGCATGCTGAGACCACAGCTAAAAACAACAATATTTCTGCAAACACTTACAGAATTAGAACAAAACCAGCTATTACCCGAGCACAATACTGTGAAATTAACAATAATTTAGCTCTAAAAGAAGCGATTCTTAATGTTACTTATCATCAGAACCTTGCGGTTCATTATTATTTTTTAGCAGCGATATTCAAATATGAAATGGAAGACTATACTTTAGCTGCTGAACTAAATTCGAAAGCATTTAACTTATGCTTGAGTTACGGTAATTACGTACGTTCAGCAGAAGTAGAAACTGCGTTAGTTAAAACACGTTTAAAAATCAATGCAAAGTTAGAAGAGGAAAATAAAAGAAAAGTATTAATAGAATTAATTGAAAAAACATACGAACAATAAGTAGTTAAGAGCCTAAAACTATAAGCCCAGCTAGAATAAACATTACTGGGCTTGAAACGCAGAGACATCAAGCTAAACCAACTTGCGCTATTAAAGGACTATTTTGGCGTAGCAAACCAAAAAGCATTAATTTTATTAGCAAAAGCGATATCCATTTCACAAGCTAAACTATGAAATGGGTCTCGAACTACAATTAGTTTAGTTTCGATTATACTATCAATTACTACGATATGACCGTCTACATCAGCAATTACTGAACCATATTTTGACAAAATTAATTCTAGAGAATCTACTCGACTCATTACTTCATGATATATTTTATAATTTGGCAATAACTTGATCAAATGGGAAGTAATTTGATTATAACTTAACCCTATATCACATTGTTCTAGTAATTTTTCTTTATTTATACTCTTTCCCAAAGCAAACATATTAATGCAGGCGAAAGCACAACTACGCATAAATTCTTGAGGTATAAAATACTCTTTATATTTATTAGCCTGTATATACTCAAATACATAATTATTTTCAATTATTTCAGGGAAAAGCTGTTTGAGATTGGTAGTGTCAAAAAAACCAATTGCTAAATTAACATTTGGTTGTGGTTTTTTATCATCTAATACAATTTGAGGCATAAATCTAATATTTTTAATTAAGTCACTCGGAAGATAATTCTCATTATTAGCAATATTTTTTAAAAGTGATTTACCAATAAAAATTGTTTGATGATTTATATTTTCACGAATAATGGTACCTGAATCTAATGGCATCCTATATAAATTACTAGTCACTGTATCAAATACCATATAGTCAGTTTCGAAATTGAAATCAGATAAATCAGTTAGTGCAGGTTGAAAGTTGATTAAGCGCTGTGAACGAAAAATATAATATCTCTCATTGATTAGAGTAAGTTGATTTTTTGATTTTTCAATCCAATCTAGTATTTTAAGATTAGGCTTTCTGTTAATTGGGGAATTAACCGATTTACTAGGAATAAAACATTTAGGTGGAATTAAACCACTATTTTCGTTATTACATTGTTTAAATCTAACTGTTTTACTTAGTTTTGTACGTTCTGTTTTCATAGTTTTATTTTCGTGTAAGAGTTATTTATCCGTTATTTGTCCAAATTATGCTTTTTTTCAAAATTTAGTTTTTGACTGGTCGATAAAGCATTGCCATAAATTTCATTTCAGAAGCACTACTCCAGCCAGTGCTAGAATTTGCGAAACATTCACTTGCTTGCATATAAGCCTGAGAAGCGGAATCTAATTCTACGAAATTTATATTATCAAATATATTACAAACATCATTAATCAAAGAAGACGCTAAGTTATAAATACTTTCTCTATCAAATTTTTCTTCAGTAACCTTGCCAATTTCTTGCAGAAATAATTCTGTTAATTTCATATTTTCGGTAAGCCATCTTTTTCTATTTAAAGATGACCTATCAGTATAGTAATTTAATAAAAGGCTAGTTTTCGCCTCTACGAAATCAGTGAATAAGTAAGCATATCTTCTTTTTAAGGCTAAACTTACGAAATCTAACTGTATTAAGTTAATCTTCGAACTAATTTTATTCCTTAATTCTTTGTCTATCAATTTTTCTGCAGCTTTTTTATAAGCATTACCTGCACAATCATTGGAATAGCTCAAGAGTGAATTCTTACTCCATTTATTATTATAAATTTTGTAAAAAGCTATCGCCAAGTTTTTATATTGGTTGCCAAGCACGATACTATCGTCAGCAGTATCCGGATTTATTAACTCAGAAATTTTTTTGGCAGTCTGCATAAATTTCACAGTTATACCTTCTAAATTAGCAGCATCTGCACCAAGCTTGCTAAGATTAAAACAAGCTACTAAAAGAGTATCAATTGATTTTATTCTTAATGAAAATTTTTCTAGGTTTAAGAAAGCGAGGCTTGCTTTTAAGAAAATATTTATTCCCTTTTCAGTTGAAGCCAAAGAATATATTTCTGCTGCAAGTTTAAGATCATATGCTGCCTGTTTATTATTTAAGTTTTCATTAATTAACGCACTATCATAATAGGCATCGCCAGCTTTAATGTATTCCTTTTCGAGGAGAAAACTTTTCCCTGCTTCATTATAAATCTTACAAGCTTTTTCTTTTTCGTTTTTATTTGAAAAATTTAAAGCTGCTTTTTCATAGCTTTCTCCAGCTTGAAAATATCTTTTACCATGACTGTATGTTTCTCCAGACTTAAGGTAATACTGAGCAATTTTTTCTAGTTCTAGCGGTGCAACTCTTTCAAGAAATTCTGCAGCTAACCTATAATGGTTACCTGCTTCATTATATTTCATGGCCCGAATATAAGCTTCAGCAGAATTATACATAGAAATATGAGCTTGTTTGAAATCCATATTTTTTATATAGTTCTCTCCTGCTCTACTATATATTCTTGCAGCAAGATGAAATTTACCTTGATTATAATATTCTCTAGCATCGATAATTTCATGGCTTATGCTATTATTCCTTTTTTCAGCTTGGATGCGTAAATCCTCACTTGAACTGCAGGAAGTGCTACCCATGTGAATACTTGGGTTCAACTGATCTTTGTCTAATCGTTCATTTTTACAAAATGAATCAAGAATTAACTCTAAATGTTTTAGCTTAGCTTTACCTTCTGTGCAGATGGTTGATAAGCTTTTATTATGAGTATAGCCTGCAGAATCAGGATGCTCGAAATATATCGAAAAGACTTGACGTGTAGCCAAATCCAGCTTTAAATCTACATTAAGGATTTTATTTAGCTCTTTCGGGGCAACAGTATCAGCACTAATTATAAAGTTAATAATAGTCATTACATCTAGAATATTATCAGTCCCGCGTTGACTAGCTAAATATTTATTTGCTGCTTTAATGAAATCTAAAAATTTCTTTTTGTCATGTAGATTTAGAAGCTTTAAACAAACATCACCTTGGTAGCAATTATTTACTTTAGCAAAACAGGACTTTGCTTCACTTTTAAAATAAGCTGTTTTAATACGAAAAGGTAAATTTGGTGAAATCATTTTAGGTGATTATTTATGCTTCATCTAAATTTTCTGATGGTTTTATAATTGATTTCATTGTAACATATTGAATAAATACCTGATTCTTAAAACTTGCAAATCTATTAATTGGATAACTTAAAAATCTTACTAAAGCAGTACATGCAAACAAAGCAATCGTAATTAAAAATAATATTTTGGTATTTTGAAAAGCTTGCTTCTTAGCTATGGAATTAGCCATTAATTCATCCATTGCTTCATCAAATAAAACAACATCCTTTTGGGCAATTGCTCTCCCTAATGACTCCAACTGATCTACATTAGAATGAAACCCAAATTGTAAGATGCCGACACCTAGTGTTATTATTGAAGCGTAAAAAAATGCCAAAGTAGCATAACTAAGTATTTCTTTTGTATAACTAGCACACTCTGAATATTTAGTAACTGCAGTTTCTTCGGATAATCGATTCATTTTTTCAATAATTTGTTTATCCATCTCCCTAAATTCATTGCCTACAATTTCGTTCTCAACCACTTCTTGGATTAATTCAATAACATCTTCTTTTTCAGTTATTACTTTTTTATACTTACTGGAGGTGTACCGCATTACTAAATCGACAGCATTATTTAAAATTTTAGTTTCTTCCTTTATTAAAAATCCTTGCTCTTTAAAAAATTTATTCAATTTACTTGGATTTTCTGAGTTTACTCGGGAAGAGCTATTCTGAGTAGTCAAAACATTGTTAGGGATTTCTAGCATTTTTGTTCCTATAATTATTAATATCGAGTAATTTTATTATTTTAATCTGTCTAATATTTCCTATTTTAGGTAATTTCAGGTAATATTTAAAAATGAATTAATCGTTCTACGATGTTTGGAAGGAGAATTCGTAGTACCGCCTCCAATCATTGGCGACGTATTGAATCTACCTAGCATTCTATTGTCTGATTTTATACTTTGATTTCTTATTCTTTCAATTACCAAATTAGCAATATCCCTATATAGCATTCTCAATTCATTTTGAGTCTTAAGCTCACTTTCTAGCCTTTTAGTCAAATTATCTAATTTTATTCTAAATTCAGGGTACATAGAGCCTTTAAAAATTGAGTAAGCTGAGGCATAATCGTCAGTAACAACACTTAAAATATCGGCAATAACCATTCTGCGACAGCGTGTTTCATTGTCACCTCCAAAATACTGCTGTGCCGTTTTCCACACATCTCCCTCATTGAATATGTAATTGGTCATATTATTTATACTATAATTAGCTTTGGCATCAGCAAAGCTTACCTTGCCAAAATCAAAAACTTTTAACTCTCCAGTATCTGCAGAAATCTTGATATTTTTTCCATGCATATCCTCTTGAAATATTCCATTCAAATGTAAATGGAAGACAGCATTAAAAAAAAGATTAGTAACTTCAATAGCTTTATCAATTTTATTTTCATTACTATCTTTAGAATTTTTAACATCCGCTAAGTAATCGTGAAGTAATTTATATGTCTTATTCTTACTGTCTAATGCATGGTAATATCTTATTTGTAAATATTCATTATTCTTACTTAATTTATTACCTAACTCTGTATAACTTGTTAATAAATTAGAATTAACAATAGTGCTATCGAAAGTTAAGTTGTCAATCTTATACTGTAGACTCAATACTTTATCTAACATTTCATTGGTTGGGGCTTTCATAATTCGCAGTTTTTCAGCAATCCGGTCTTCATTACAGCCATCAGTTATGCTGCTGTTTGATCTATATAAAACAAAGCCTATAGGCGCATCTGTAGTATCATAGTTTTTTATCATGCAATTACTCTTATGCTCACCACCTTTAGCAATCAAATAAAAAAATGATTTATTTTTAGAATCTACAAATCTTATCCAATTTTTACTTTTAAGCTCTTTCAAGGATTTAATCTTATCTAGTAGCGCCTGGCTACTTTTAAAATCCTTTACTACTTCGCTAAGCAAATTATAATCAAAGCTGCATTTAATACTGACTTCTAGAGAAGTATTAATATGTTTAGCACATTGATCAATTTCTTTTTGTTGCAATGTTTCGATTTCTTTAATAAATTGGTCAGCATAGCTTACGAAGCCTTCATTATCATATTCATCCAGTAATTTTTCGTAGCACTTTTTAGTTGCCCCATTTAAATAATTCGAACTGTCGGCTTCTTCATGGCTTTTCAATATCCAATTAAGCCTACTACCGAAATATTCGAGCTTTCTTTTCTCTATATTACCAAACTTTTCATTGGTATTATTATTCCGATGACTTCCTATGTTTATAGTTATTTGTTTACTCATTTTCTTAATTCCATAGTACTGATTATGAAATAATTTAAAATATTAGCATCAAGCTTTTAATGTTAAAGGCTGCTTTACGCTTCGACTATTATTAATAATCCTGCTGGCTTGATTAATGACTAACTTTATATATCAGCTTAACAATAGTGAGTTAAACCTTACTAATTAAAAAGCATTGATAAATTTTCTATTTTATACTCAATTGGATTCTTCAAAAAGTTTTCAATTGATTGGCGTTTCGGTCCATAAATATTTAATCTTACTAGAAATTTCTTAATTTCATCTCTGCTAAATTTTCTGGTTGTTTCTTCCGGCAAAAACCTATGAAAGCAAATCATCATCACATTTAAGAACATATATTGATCTTGCTTTATAGCATATGGGTATATATCTTGCCGACTCTCCCCATTAGAATCTATCGCTAATTTAATCGGAAAATATTCTTTAGTCCCAGCCGGCTTTTTACCAAATGAACCAATTACCCCAAGAAAATCTAAGTCTGTTAAATAGATAGAACCCTCTTTGTAAAACATATTTTCTGGTTTTATATCTCTAAATGCAAAATTTAGACTGTGAAATATATCAAGCTCTTTAGCGAAATTTTTAAAGTGTTTAAATTCAAATTTATACTTATTATTCATAAGTTCTGACATTAAATCATTTTCCCCAAGATTATGAGAAATAACAAAACTATTAGTAACAGGATGTTGTAGAACAATATATTTAATATCATTAGCTTTAAAAACAGAAAGAATTTCCCCTCTCTCTCTAGTCAGCTTTTGATGATCCTCATTTTCGTTCTTAACTAGCTGATCACTCGAATTTAACCCATAATTAGAATCAGCTATCATAGTGAGCCCTACTAATGGTTCGCTTGGCAATCCATGGGTTAAGATTTTATGACAGCCGGATTTAATGTCATCCTGGCACTTAAACTTTAGTACGCTTGGATGTTTTAGATATTTTTTTTCAAGAGGTATTGATTTATAGCCGACAATCTCACCATTAGTATTTCTGATTATTAAAAAATCGTTAAAATGGGATGGATGCAGTTGTCTGTATTGTCTATATTTTTTCTGAATAATCGTAGCTGCAGTATTATATTCTTCAATTAATTTACTTCTAACTCGTTCATCCGAAGCGTTATTAATCTTTTCCTCAAATGAGAATAAACTAGTTTTAATGGTTTTTTCTATACTCGCTTCATTTTTTTCTTTTTTTAAAAAGTATGCTTTTACATCAAACAATTTCTTATTAATTTTCATAATTTTACTTTAAATATGTTTATTTTTTGATTCACCCTTGCCAAAGCCAATCTACAGTTTTTCCCAAATATCTATTACCTTGTACTTTTTAAAAGGTTCTATTAATAACATTTTTGATTCTATATCAATGCAATAACCTTTTTCTAAATTAGACAAGATTGCTTCTAACGCCAAAAATTCCCTCATTGATTCAGAAAATCTTTTTTTTGCATTTTTTAAACTATGGAATGCTAGCAAATAGAATATGATATTTGCCGAATTAAGAAATTCTACATCCGCGTTTACTCTAGCAATATTTCTAATATCAATAAAATTTCCTGCTCGAGTTCTTCCGAATTCATAGCCTAAAACCCCTTTTTTGGCAATTTGTCCAAATAAATAACCAAGCTTTAATATATCTGCTGGTTCGGATAGTTGATTACAAAAATCATCTAATCTATTATTCAGCTCAATTTGCAGGTTCTCACTATAAAGATTATTTAACTTATCTACAACTACTACTAGCGCTGAAGATGCAATAAAAAACTCACCTTTATCCATAATGAGCTGCTTAATTATAATTTCCATGTCTTCGATCAGTAAAAATGTATCTGGATTATTTTTTTTAATTATAGTTATCAGATCATTTAACACAAAGTTTATTAAATTATTATATTTATAATTATCTATATTGAAGAGCTTAGCTTCTGCAGCTAAGCTTTGCAACCATATTGGTAAATCTTTAGTCGAAAGCTTGAAAGCTACTTCTATCAAAGTTGGGTAGTCATCTCTGGTATTTTTCAAATCATAAACCCTGATATTATCGATACACGTGTAGCGTAACAGACTGTTTTTATTTTCACCAAAGCACAACTCTCTGACACGATTTTCAAAATCTGACCGCGCCTCATCTGTAGACAACCCATTTCTGCTACAAACAATCAAGAATTTGGGTTCAGGATCATAAACTATCGAATAAGTACCGAACCCGGAAAAACAATACTCTAAATTAAGATTGCTTAATTTTGGTATATTGAATTTCGGCGAATCAAAGTCCTCAAAATGGTAGGCAAAAGAATACCCAAAAAAAGAATACCTTTCTGCCAAATGAGGTGGAATTAACCACGAAGTAAAGATACTTGGATCTTTCAAATGAAAAATAATGTAGTTTTTTATTGAAGTCATTAATTCTGCTTGATCGACTTGAAATTCCTGCCGCCTTAAACACCCAACTAAGGAAGCTTTTACAGAATCACTGAGTAAATCAGGATTTATATATTGCGTGCATAATCTTTTAATTAAATAACTATCACACTTACTGAGGTCAGATGGTCTTTCAAAATAGAATAATAGGGCTTCATCGATAATTGAGCTTTTTGTTTGAGTGTTAATTATAGCCGAAAAGATGTATTGAAATTGATCTGCCGTAAAATTCATTTGTGCCAACGAAGCAAGCGCTACTCTTAGAGCGCCAACTGACGTTTCAGATTTTTTTACTATATCAGCTATAAATCTCGTAAGTACATTACTCAACTGATGCTTCACGGCTAACTTCAGTAATAGCTCATTATATAAGAATAAGTTATTCTCACGATGTGCTATACATAGAGAATTGCTTAAATAAAGGAGATGAGTGTTTTGAAGCGAAGCGAGTTTAAATACACTTTTTATAATTTCTCCAAATTTAGAATGGCCATTAAATAATCCCTTACACAAACCATTTATTATAAAACCCATGAAATCTTTGTTAGCACCATTGATTGACTCTAAAACACCATGAAACCTCTCCCTAGCGGCACTCGCATAAATTAATGCATTGCAATAACCCATAATTTCTCTAACTATAGAAGGATGGTTAAAGCATTTTTGAAACTCCTGGTAATGGTTCTCTATTAATACACTGTGACACTCAGTTAAAACCCCACTAAGAACCACTTTAATGAACCAATTTAAACAATGATCTAACTCAGAACTTGTATTCCCAATTGCCAACACATTCATTGCAGACAAGGCATAATTAACGTATATCGCTTGCTCAGATGTTAAATTAATTTTTTTTGTATCAACGATATATTTTCCAAGAACTATTTTAATTCCAAGTCTAGACAAAACATTATTATTTTCACCACCTCGGCTTGGATGGATTTTATTAGTTATTTTTGGTATATTAATACCAGAATTAATATTCATTGAAAACCTCAAAAATGGCACTAACAATTACAGAAAGTTCAATCAATTGCTTTAGCACACGCTGTAGCTTTGGCCATTGGACCGCCATCTATAGAGCCATTTTTTTCACTATCACCAAATAAAATTGCAATTATTATTATAAGTGAAGCTATAATAATAATACTTACTTCTTCTTTTTTAAGCATTGTTTTTCCTTTTTAGAGATATTCTTCTAGATATCTGGTATTTATTTTTAATTTCGAAATTATATTATTTTTAGTAAGATTTACTTACCCCTTTTTAGGTAGTCAGTTTCAATGTTTATCAAATTATGAATAATAATTCGGGGACAACTAAGAAACATTTATGTACGCCAGGAGAAAACACAGCAAAGCCCCACCCAAAATAAGCAATTCCATTGCAGTTTTAAGTGATTAAATATTGGACTTTACTGTACTAATAATTTTAGTACATCAAATTTTATTCCTTGGAGGTCGAGATATGTTAAATGTAACAAGCTTTTATTATAGAACAATAAAAAACAAATGCAATTTGCCGACATTAAATCAGAAAGAATCTCGACGGGGCGCTTGTAGTGATTACTTAAACGACCCGCATAATGTTACAGATGCATATTCTGAAGTAAATGCTGAAGAACAAGTTTTCCATGCAAGATCAAGTTCTCCTCTAAACGGAAGCCCGTATTTCCAGAAACGTAACCTTTTTAATATTAAACTTAAATAGCTAGGTTCCAACAATCAGTTAGCGGATTTACTCTCTAATTCATAGAATATACAAAAGCCCTGCCAGTAAAACATTTTCGAGCAGGAATTAGCACTTCTCCTAATATGAAAACACAATTTTTCGCTTAACAAATTTTGACCGGCTCAATAATTAATTTTCATGTTAGCTGTAGAGCTAAATCTGGATATGAGATATTAGCTCTTCAACACATCTGTAACTAAACCCTAAAATGTTAACGATATCTTTCTTGCCTATTATGTAATAGCAAAAAGTAAAGATATAATAAAGGTATTAGCTTTCAATTTTTCAATTCAGCTATTTATTTTAGCCTTTACTTTTATATATCTAGTATTTTAAGATACACCTCTTCTATAAATTTTAAAAATTACTCATAGTGACATAGTTTAGGTGCTTTCTATAATTGTTAGTATAGGCTTCCAGCTTATTATATTCTTATAAAATATTTCTTCTTGGTTTTAATGAAGAGGCAATTAAATTTAACTGCGTAGGGCTTCTAAGCTGTATATGTTTTTTCCATAAATTATATTCTTGATTTTCTGTATCAAGTTCTTGAGCTTTAATGATATAGGTTAGCGCATTGTTATAATCAGAATTAAGAAATAATCTGCTTAAATGGTAATACACCTGTGCGTCTACCCTTTCGCCTTCAGATAGAGCAAGAAATTCCTTGAATAAGCGAAATTTCTGCTCATGGCTAACCGAAAACCTTTCAATACAAGTTAATATCCCGCATGAATCATCTATCAAGGCTTTTTCAAGAGTGGAGGTGATTGATGAAACTGCTTTAGGAGTTACTCCTAAATAATCTTCTTTTTTCATCTCTAAAAAGTAAGCTACAGACTTATCTAAGTCATAATTTAGCAGACATATTTTAATAATTTTACGATAAAGTGGGATAAGTTCACTTCTATCTTGAGTAACTTCTTGTTTAATTAATTCTATTTTAGTAGCTACTTGGTCAATTTTTTCCTTCAAACTTTCATTTCCTAAATTTTCTTTTATTTGAGCAGATAACTTTTTCAATTTCTCATCATCCATATCCCCATCATCTTTTCTATTACCTAGATACCGATAGAGGGTGGTTAAATCATCAATCACAGTACCAAGCGGCATACTGCCTAAGTAGACTTCAATTTGATTTTTTAGTTGATTTGTAGAATTATTAGTTTCCATTATAAACTTAGGAACTGATTTCTGTTTTAAAATGCTTATCTTATTGATCACCTTATTTATCCTTTACTTTAACAAAATGATTTACCAGAATTAGTAATTGAGTTTTGTTCAAATATTCCAGATTTAAGATTTTGTAATTATTCGTTGGCTATTTGTTGATAAACTGGTTAAGCCCGAGCATATCGCCAATTAATCATACTTTACACACAAAACCTTAAATCTTTCATAACTTACCTATTCCATTTACTCGTTCAGATTTATTGATATTCCGATAGAGATGTTTAAAGTCTGTACAACATCAATTAAAAATATGTGATGTACAATGGCATTCTAAAGCATTTTATAAGTAGGAAATTAACTTTTTTGGGTAACTGCTAAGCTACTTATTAACGATTTTAGTTTAACATCAACTTAAGATTATAAGAATAGCTTTGACGCTCACTTATTCTTATTTTTTTGCATGCACTATCCACAATTCCTTACTAGAATCATCTTTTGAATTGCAATCATTAGTATAACAGTCACTGCCTGTACCATCTTCTTTACCAATAACACACATATGTTTTTTCCCAGTGCTGATGATATACCCATCATTCACAGCGCCTCCACCAAGAGCAACTGTAAAATAGCAAGTATGGGTTCCGGTTTGATTTTTCCAAACAATTGCAGTAGTTAATGGAATAGCGCACTTGGCATCAGATCCGAAAGGACTACTCACCGTATAATTAAAATGAATTGAATAGATATCTTTTGTATTAATCATTGGATTGCGCGGAGGTAAGTACTCTGGAAAACTATAGCTTTTGGAGCTTACATTCCCATCACCACACTTTTCTTTAATCTGGTCGCTTGTAGGTGCTACATAAGTGAATACGGCACCAGTAAAGCCTTCAAAAATTACTTTTTGCGATACAGTTAATGAATCTCCAAAAGCGGCCTTAAAAAATAACGCCATTAAAAATAAAGCTATTCTAATTTGCAACTTCATATTTTTCCCTTTTTTATAAATAAATTTAAGTTATTATTAATATTAACAGCTGGTTATAAAACTATTTAACCTAAAGCATATAGCCCGCTATCACTTGCTATTATTAAACTATTATTAAATATTTGCAAAGCATTAATAGGCAAATTATTAGTATCTATCAATTTAAGACTAAAATGCTGACCTTTATCTGTGGACACCGCAATCTTACCGTTATCTAAGCCAACGTATATTACCCCAGCATAGACTAATATACATTTTACTTGTGTATTATCTAAATTATTGCTAAACTTAACCCATGTCTTTCCTAAGTCTGATGAAACATAAATACCACCATTCGTAGCCGCGTAGATAATTTCATCTACAACTACAGTTTGAAGAATTGGTTTATCATTCAAGTAATGAGACCAAGATGCTCCCCTATCAGCAGAAACTGATAGTCCTTGGTTTGTACTGACATAAACATTTTGGCTTTCTAAATACACATTATTGACTACATCCTGATTACCATATAATCCATTATTATGAGTAACACTTCGCCAAGTAGATCCTCCATTATTCGATATAGCAAGCCCTCCCGTATAAGTCCCTACATAGATATCACTACCCTTGGCAGCTACACTAGTAGCAATTCCTATTGCCAATCCATTAGTAGCGTCTTTATACATCCAGCTATTACCATTATCTTGAGATATTGCTAAACCGGCTACAGTCGCGACATAAAGATTTGAACCATCAATATAAGTACTATTTACATAATTACTATTTATGCCTGAAACTTGCCCGTTAAATTTAAATAATTTAGTATTTGATGTCGTATTGTCATACATATACATGCCACTCTCATATGACCCTACAAATAATATATTGCCTGAATGACTCAAAGAACTAAAAATATTCTGAATATTAAAATTAAATGCAGTTAGATATGAATAAGTTAAGTTATTATTGGTGCCAATAAGAATCAAAGAAGGATTCACAAAAATACTATTTGCTGGAGCTGTTAGTGACTTATTTGTCCAATTTTTTCCAAGATCTGTTGAAATTGAATAACCGCTATCTGTGGCGGCATAAATTGTGTTATTAATTATTGAAACGCCATGCACATTTCTTGAATCAAGGTTGGATTTAACATCAACCTTTACTAAACTATATAAATTATCTGTTGAAATTCCCACTCCATGATCAGTTGCAATTACTATTGTCTTACCGTCAGTTGCTACTCCATTTAAATAAGGGATAGTGCCGTCAGAGTCTACTACGCCTGTCAGCCGCCAATTTACACCTTTATCAGTTGAATAATATACTTCTGTGGTCCAGGTATCAACAAAAAATAGGTTTCCCCCCCAAACCATAAGGGATTTTGCGCGTACAACTTTTGGCATATCGATTGACTGCCAGGTCTTCCCTTCATCGTAAGACACAGAGAGAAAATTTGTTTTCACAATTGCGCTATAATATTCAAAGCTTGCTAAAGTATATAAAGCGCCGTCACTATAAACGATACTGTTGTAATAATGGTCATATTTTGTATCAAGTAGGGCCCATGTATTACCTCCATCATGCGAAACTTGTGGATATCCGCCTGCAATTACAAAAATTGAATTTCCATTTGCGGCTATACTAGTAATGTTATTTGACTTTAAGCCATTCACCATAGTTTTTTGTTCCCAGTCAGCCGCAATACGCTTTATAAATAGCCCCCCACTCTCACTTCCCGCATAAATAATCCCTGTTGAACTTTCTTGCAGTTCGGCTTGAATTTTTTGAGATTCAATAGCTGAAAATGTGTTAGCTTGGTTATTGAATTCCTGAGTTGAGGCCGTCGTTTCAACCTGTTTTGATATTTTACTACTGTCTACTTTTGTGTCTGTTGGATAATTTGCATTAGGGCTTCCACCACTATTACAAGCATTAAGTAATAGCATACTACCGAATGCAAAACAAGATAAAGCATTTCTAATATTCATATTTTTTTCCATAAAATAAAGTTTCATTACGGAAGCTATTATGCATTTCTTTTTTTTTAAAATATACCATCATTTTATGCAGTCGATTTTACATAAGCCAAAATTAGCATTTCGGGAATCAACGTGCGGTACGCCTACAAAAAATGCAGGTATAACTAACAGCAAATTACTGGCAAAATATTGCTGTATATATAAAGCAGCCTTAGTACAATCGAAGCATATTGTATTTTGTTAGTGGTGTTTGCTTTTATGCGCGTTACCTGAACTCTAAGCTATTAGCTTTTTAATAAATCAAAGAGAAGGTTTAAATTTGATTAATTGGCACAACTTCAGTGATCAAGATAAACTACAGCAAATTTTTTAAGAAAGATAAATGATTGCAAAACAGTTACAAAATTCCGGCAAACTTAACATTTAATAAAAGTTTTTCTGCACGGCTAAATCAACGAACTCGTAGTACTTTTAATTCTACTCCTGCTGGGAATACCTGCTTCACTGGTAACAAATATATTAAAACAAAAGACCAGGAAGTTTTTTTCAAAGTCGAAACAATAATTACTAAGTATAAAAATCTCTTATCATTAGACTCTAATTATCATCGCTGCCCTTCCGAGTTTAGATCCTTATTAAAAGAAATTGTTGCAATAGTAGCGGATTCAGCCAACCCGCTTTTGAAAAATCAAATAGCCACAGAGATAGTGGATTTAATCTACTATCTAGCAAGTAGAGGGCCGCAAAAGTCTGGAATATTTTGCAATATGACTCCCTATGATGAACTAGCTATCGTTATGTGCGGAGAATTAGTTATAGCTAAATATAGCGTAACAAGCGGTCGTTCTCTAAGAGATATATTAAATATCGATTATATTATGGAAAAATGTAATAAGGATGGTTATCTAAATTGGGCGGCAAATAGCATCAAAGGAAAAGATAGCAACAGGAAATTAAGCGATATTGCGCAAAGACATGGTGCTCCAGAATGGGGTATTATTTCGTTATTATCAAGTTACGGATTAATTACACAATGATTAGCAAAGTTACTCCTTAAAATATGATTTGTTTATTCGCTTTTTGAAGCCTGATGCAGAAAAATTAGCTAGTTTGCAGTTTATTTAATAAAAATAAAATGTGTCGATGCGACTAAATAGTTAGGGCAACTGTAATGAAAATCCAAAATATTAATCAATCTGAGCGCATAAGCGCGGTAAATCCATATAGCGGTACTAAAACGGTAGATACTAATTACCGTTTTAAAGAAAAATTTGAATTTTCTGAATTGCCATTCAATGACTTTAAACGCATGGATGATGAGTTATCTATTTCTCTCAAAAAAGTCTATCTTTCCTTGCTACAAGACATTTTATTAGATGGCTGCACTATAATTGGCAGAGGTGTATTAAAAAAAGGGGATCTGTATATTGAAGCGTCTTTTGTGCCATCGCTAGATGCAAAGCAGAAGCCTAAAATGTATTTACCTATTCCAGGTTTAGTTGAACCATTAGTAGCAGTGAACCATACTTTACCAGCTCAGCGCTGTCGAGTTTTAGAGCAATTAGCCGTTATTGTTGAAAAGCTTAGCAATTCTGTAAGTGTTATAGATTTTATCAAGCTAGTAGTTGTTACTGCACATGAATATGGCCACTATATCTCATTTATGCGTAATTGCCATACAAAAGAGTTAAGACAGGCACTTTCAATGTTTTACTCTCAATCTGTCTTTTATGGCAAAAAAGCTTTTTTTGCTTATCAAATTTTTAGTGAAGAATTGACGGCTTGGCGATATGCTAAAGATAAATTAAATCGTTACAACTTCACTGAGTTTCGATCTTTTGATGATATTAAATATAATAGCTTGCAAGCTTATTATAAAAAATTATATTTAGCCAAAGCCCCGCTTGAAATCTATAGCAGACTAGCTCTACTTGATATAGACTTAGCGAGGCTGCACGCCAATACTTAGTTTAGCCCCTAATTCTGATTTTTGAACCCACTTGCTTTATCCACTCAAAATGTTTGCCAGCACGATTTAGGATAAAGATAGTATTTGGTTGTGCTTCCAAATTCCGTAGGTCTTGTTTAGATAATTCTCCATTAATAATCAGATCGGCATTACAGTCGATAACTTTGAAAGTAAATCCACTTTCATTTTTCTGTTCCGGTGTAATGATTACTATATTAGTCTTTAACTCTTTTGCCAAAATTGGCGCAGCAATTTGGCTATCTAAATAACACCCAGAAGTAATAATATGATTAGACAGTCTTTCCGCTAGTTCAGAGATACTAGCTGCAGGTTTAAGTAAGTTTTCAGCATCATTATAGATGCTTATAATTGCTTGCCTAAATTCAAGAAAATTTTCATCATCGGTCTTAAATTCTGTTTTGAACTTATTATAGCTTCGTTTAAGGTACTCTTCAACTTTATTGGTTGTGAAAAGAATTCTTCTGTAAAGCGTTCCAGGATTACCTTTACTAACCGCATGAATTAGGCAATTATTCAATTCCCCACTTGTTTTTTGAATTATATATTTTGTTCCTGTAAAAAATGATATTATACTACCAGCAATGCTGTTATCACTTGTATTGCGAGCTAAATTTATGTTTTTCTTCTCATTAGTTTTACTTTTTTCAAAAGCTTTTTTGGTCTCTGAAAAATAGATTGGCCTTAACTCCTTAATCCGGTCTTTAATACCACTTAAAGCTTCTCTTATATTTTGCGGCTGCGCACCAAAAGGCTTAATAAAATCACAACTACCAAAAGCTTTCTCTAAGAAATCTATTTGCTTGGCTTTACTTGTAGATAGCTCATTAATACGTTCATCTATTATCTTCAAAAGCTCGCTTGCCGGCTTCCCATTTTGAGTTTCCTGATATAATCTAATACATATAAGTTCATCTTTGTCTTGTTTATAATCTTTGTTATTAGTTGTTAGTTTATTTCCTAGCGGTGAAATATTCATATATAATTTAGTCCCTATTATAATTTAATTTAGGCTGCCTAGCTCCAACCTATTCTCCGCATTATTAGATAGTTCTAATTTTATTCCAACTCCAATACTTGCTCATAATCAGGCAGCGTTATATAGCTTGGTATTGCTTCAGAGAGTGAAGAATTCTCTGTACCCGGCTTCTGAACAACAGGCATAAAAGTATCTTGAGCATTTACCGGAACAAGAGGAATAGTTGCTGATATTCTTCCTTCATGACTTAAAGTATATCTAACTTTTACTTCTGTTGCGCCAAATAGCCTTAACCGTGGCTTGATGGTTTTCCATCTAGGAATAATTGCTTCTCCACTAATAGTACCTGGCACATTATGGCTAACCAATTCTAGATAGCTCCGTGCGACTTGACAATGTTCAGGTAAAATAGGCATATTTGCACTTGAAGGATCTATTGCATGATTAGCGTTAAGAATTTCATTTCTCCAAAAAACAGCTAACTCATGTAAAATAAAATTTCGGTCAAACCCTTGGCGAACGCCGAACTCTTGAGGTGGAGTGCTATCAACTTGAGAATTTTCAAAATACCTTAATAGCCACTTGGCTTCATTTTTATTTAAACCGTTATATTTGAGATAATCCAATTTAAGCTGGTTATCTTTTAGTTTAAGCATCTCTAGTTCTCTCTGGATAACTTGACGTTGATTAGTGTTTGGCAGCCTTGCTTTTAGAATCGAGCTAATCCGCTTATTAATTACCTGGTTAATAAGCTTAGTAAAATCATAGTCACTTAAATCACTATTACGATTACGAAAATTTTGATGATATCTACGCTCATCAGACTGTACCATAACTATTTCTTCAGCAGCTATTGAACCATGACCTTTTAGCGGGTTTTGTTGAGTTATCCGTGTCATATTATTCCTAAATAAAAAGTTGTAGATTTATCTATAATAGGAGATTTTATGTTTTATTAGTTTTGCATTTCACCGCATTAATTTTTATTTAATTAGTACAAAAAATCAAATGAGAACTCAAATGAAAACTTGAAATAATTTATAAATTTTAAAGCAGCAAAATATAAGCTAAATATTAGAGTTTACTAATCTGACTTTTATATTTAGTATGATTTGATCTAACTAGAACAATTTGCAAATTCATACAAGCCATGTGTAAAACTCTAATATTGCTTATAATTCACTATAAATTACTAATTCAGTCTAACTTAGCAAATCAAAACTACATATTCAAAATTTTAAGTTAAATTAATATTGAATACTATAAGGTGTAATTATTTGAATTTCTCCCATATTGTTACTTCACTAACTATATATTGATACTTTCGCTTAGTCTCACGTATGATAAATGGAACATTTTGTGGATCTTGGACTAGTCTGAAACTATTTAGTAGAACTTCTTTTAGTGCCATCAAGGTGGTAAAGTCTTTTTCTAAGTGCTTAAACCCGCCTAGCCAATTCTCTTTTGGGGTAAATTCGTTCAGCCAGGTATATGGAGAGGCAATAACCAATATTCCACCAGTATTTATCCTTAAACTGATTTCTTCCAAAAATTTCCTTGGTTTATCAAGCCTATCAATCAAGTTAACTGCCAATACTAAATCATAGTTGCTATAGCATGGTTTTAGATTACAAGCATCTGCTTGGCGAAAATCAACTCTATCTTTAAAACTATCCAGTTTTAAATCGTTTAGAGCTATTTCTTTATACTCAAATAAATCGCCTTCAACTTTTAACTTATAATTTACAGTTTCTCCTGATTTTAATTTTACTGCACTATTAATAAATCGAACAGAAGAATCAATCCCTTCAACTGTATTAAACTCTCGAGCCAACTCAAAAGTGGATCGCCCTACTCCACAACCGAGATCTAAAGCTCGTTTTTTTGGACGCTCTCCAAAAGCATTTAAGGCTATATCAACTATGGTTTTTGCAAAGTTATTAATAGAAAAGTACTGTGGTCCATAATGAAGCTCCATATATTCGCCAAGTAATTTATCACTTTCATATAAACTTTTTGGTTCAATGTTATTACTCGGTAATTGATCAGCCACTATGTAGCGAAATCCAGCGTGCTGAAAAAAATGACGACGAAAAGCATAACGTGAACTAAATAAAGCCTCATTTCCACAAGATATCCAAGATCCGCCTTTAATCAAGTTATGCTTGCCATCAAAAGTTGGCAAACTAAAGTCATCATAAAGAGGATGTGGTTCAAACTCTTGAAATGGATAAATTGGAGTTTCAGTCCATTGCCATGCATTACCGCATAGGTCAAAAAATTCGCCATGAGCAAATGTATTCACCGGGCAGCTTGAAGCATAGAATCTCAGCTCCCGGTTATAACTAAGCTGGCGATCCCCTGAATCAGAACTTTTCAATAAACTATACCACTCATCTTCTGTAGGCAGTCGTACGTTTAAGCCAGTCGCTGCCTTTTTCCAATTGCAAAAGGCTTTAGCTTCATGATAATTTACTTCTACAGGCCAATCCCAAGGCATAGAAATTTCTTCGGCCATTAAGCGTAAACACCATTTGCCATTCCGGTTTACCCAGAATGTTGGATGGCTAGGATTGCTATAGTTACGCCAAGCTAAGCCTTCTTGCTCCCAATACGAGTCGTTCAAATAACCTGCATCGTTTACAAAGTAAAGAAATTCTTGATTACTGACAAGAAACTTAGCAGCCTTAAATCCCTTAACATGTGCCTGATGATAACCATACTCATTATCCCAACCATAATAAGGATCAGTTTTAGATTTTCCAATTACAATATTAGTATCTGGCACGTGAACTAATTCATTTTGTGGGGGATGGCTACTAATTCTACAAGGCTGCCAGTCTTGATGTGGTGATACAAGATTTAAATCTAATTGGCGAATAAGTACAGAGGAAGTTTCCAAGTGAATTAACTCATGCTCAATTGCCATCATCAACATCCACCAAGGATTATTCCAGTCCAATGGCAATTCAAGGGGTGCATTATCAATTATATCTAGTACTATTTCTTTAACGCGGTCACGATATTTTTTGACTGCATCAACTTCAGGCCAATCAAAGTGTTCCTGATTTAAATCATCCCAGCTCATTTCATCAGCACCGACGGCAAGCATTGACTCATAAAGTGGATTAACCCGTTGCTGAACAAGCCTTGCTAACAATAATTTATTGACATAGAATACGGCTGTGTGACCAAAGTAAAATATTAATGGATGGCGTAACGGATTAGCCTTACAATACCAACCATCATGATGAGTTATATTTTCAAATAATGACTCATAAGTAGTATAGGAAAATAGAAAATATTCTCTCAATTCACTACGTAAATTTTGTGGGTTATCTAAAGTAAGCTCTGGAATTTTGTAGGTGATTGATGGCCGATAGCTTACTTGACAATTATTGTATGCCAAACTTGAAGCTTGTTTAATATCTCTTAAAATTTCAGACATAAATACCCCTTTACATTAAAGGCCTTAATTACGGCAATTAAGCAAAAAAATAATCGCTAGAAAACTAAAATTAATGTAATTAATTTTGATTCAGTATTATCACAGCATTTCCAGTTCGCTAATTTCCTTTTTTGGGTAAGTTAAAACTGCAATAAGTCATGCGTATGTGGCAATATTAAAAAAAGCGAAAGTGATGATTAATGGTTTAACCTAATTACCCACCCAAATAAGCACCCTATAAACAGAATATTTATTATATAATAAAGATATATTTCCTCAACGCAAAATCTAAATAATATCTCCTAGTTAAAATCTGATTAACTAAATTAAAGATATTAGTAGATTATAAATTTGATTATAAGAAAGTATTCGTGATGACAGTCAGTTTTAATGATTTTGGAAGAATTAGCAATACCAGAATCACAAAAATGCTAACCCGTGCAAACAAAGAAAATGTATCGCATAATGAAAAATTAGGGAAGTTTGCAGAATATTTTAAAGGAGCTTGGGGTACCGACAACCAACAAAAACTTGAGAAGCTATGGGACTTTCTAAATGAAAACGCTAACCACTTTGACAGTTCCAATATTGTCAAGTTTGCAACTTTCGTAGAAATAAGGAGCCTTGCCGATATACAAGATCAGCCTAAGTTTAATGTTTTAAGAATCAATCAAACTCTTTATCAATTTAGAATTAATGAAACAGAAATTCTTGAAGCTGATTTGCTAACAACTGATGTTGAAAGTGAAATTATAAATAGCTTTCTAGATGGTTATGGTCAATTTCAAGGTACAAATATTACTAAACATACTATTTTTGAAAAAGCAGTAAATATTTATTATACTAGGTATCGAGATTTCGATAGATCAGATAACTGGAGTTTATTCGCAAAAATAGCTGAGCTTTCTTTAGAGGAGTTAAAGACAACCTAGATTGCTTGGGAATGTAGTTTATAATTAGTATCTTAGTGAAATCTTTAGAACTAATTTTTTATTTAAGGAAGCACCATGAAATTGAAAACTTTAATATTTCTCTGTTCAGCAGTATGTATAACGTCTACGGCAATTGCAGAGAAACCTCATGATAATGGCAGTAATGTATTATGGACGGCAGTATTCGAAAACCCGACTCCGCGCACAGCAGCAGTAAGCCAACAGTATTGTGACTCACATACTCCAACCGTAATTGTTACTAATATTAATCAAATAACCAGTGAATCAGGCATAACTGCGCAAAATGGCATAAACATACGCTATTTATCATATAAAAGTAGCACTATTGATGATTTGCACTTCAATATTGTAAATGGAGTTTTAAGTGGTAAAGATTATTCAGGCAAAACATGGAAATATGAAATAAAGCTTTACGAGCAAACTCTTGAGGAAATCGGTAAAACTTATACCGTATGGAGCACCCCTTACTGTAAAGGTATTTTCACAGGTTACCCAACTATTATCCCGACTAGCCGTTAACAGACTAATTACTTAACCTAACTTAGTGCCAGCCATTTGGCTGGCAGCATAACCAGCTTCATTTCCAGCTACAATAAAATCTATTCACTACTGCTTAACTTATATTACATATTCCTGCCATAATGATTAAAGCATGCGAAATTTCTATTAGTATGTAACCCATCAGATTTTTTATACTATATCTATTTCTGTAAAAGTTAAGTTATTGAAAAAAGCAGATGCTAGTATTAGCATTTCCTAATCTAATAGATGGCTAGACCTTACCCAAATAAGTAGATTTTTGATATTTTCTATAAGTTAGAATAAGCTTATAAATATTGCTGTAGTTTTCAATACCGGACACTTTTTATCTACTACAATTAGCATTAATTAATTTTTAGATGATTTATTAGGAGAGACGCTTAAATTTATATAATTTATGAAGAATAAAAATTTAAGCGTCCTCTTAATAAATCACATTATAAAAAGTGCTTTTTTCTATATCTAGATAATAGTGTCCGGTATTAAGGTTGAAGTTAAGTTTAGTGATTATATTTAACTATCACTAGACAAGTTCATATTAAAGTAAAACATATCTAAAGTATATATAAGAAATTAAATATCACTTAAATTAACAATTTGTAAAAAGGAAATCTTATAAATATGCGCGATTTGCTTATCAGAAATAATAATTTAACTGGTACTAACCAGCAAACTAAATCTTCGGGATCAACACTTTGGATAGATCCACAAGAAGTTTTCAAGCAAACTGAAGAGTTATGTAAATACCCAGATGATTTTAATACATGCATAAAATTAGCTTACTCACTCGCGAAGTTAGCCTCAAATATTACCGATATAAAAGATAAGAATAATGATTGGAGTTGGTTTAATAGTCCAGATAAAGATCAAAAAAGCTATGATAAACTAGCAATTTATATAATTGCGTATATTTGTCTCAAATCCGTATTCATAACTGGCGGAAATGAAGAGAATAGACATGCAGAAATAATTAGTAATAAAATCGTAAAGGACCCCTTTTGTATTGTTCCAATACTCAAGTATATTTTAGCCTTAGATAACTTGAGCCCAATACTCAAACACCTCAAAGCTGGTACTTGTAAAAAAAGTTTACAATACTATATAGAAAAAGCGCGCAAAGAGATCTGGAAAACACTTAAGGAATACGCCGATATGCCTCCGTCCGCAAATAAAGAAGGAAAGATATTTGCTATTCATAAGCTTTTAGCTAGATTAGAAAAATTAACAGACAATCCTAGGATGGCAGATTTACATTTAAATGAATTAGAAAAATTTAAGGTTCCAGCTACAATTCTAAGTGAACGATACTCATCGTTATATGATAAAGGGAGGTTTGAGTATATGGCCTCGAACATAACTAAAGCTTCAATTTACCTTTTAAAAGCCGATGAACTGCTAAAAAATAATCCAAGTATAGTTGATAAAGATAGACCCGCCGCAGAATTACAATTTATGATCGGAACAATAAAATTTCTTGACTATAATGGTGACCCAAAACTCAAAGAGGAAGGAGAAGTATACTTAAACATATGTGGTGTTAAAGGGTTACTTTTCTTGGGAGATTATTATTCTGAAGAAGAGGAAACCTTTGCTAAGGCTGAAGAATATCTTAGAAAAATATTAAGCCATTCTAATTGTGATGAAGAACTAAAAAACTCAGCTAACGCAAAGCTTGGAGAGCTTTACTTTAAAACCGAAAAATATGAAAACGCAATACCGCTTCTAGAACCGGTAGTAACTATCGATTATAGAAATAAATCGGTTATAGAAGGTGTAGAAAAGCTCCGGCTCATGAGAATGTTTTTTTTGTGCGAATCTTATATGAATACTAAACAACAAGCCAAAGCTAGAGAAATACTACTACAAAACCTAGAGTACCCGCTGAATTCTAAAATAATTTCTAGAATTCAGTATAACATCGCAGAAAGTTACATAGATGAAAATAATTCATTTGAAAATTCTGTTGAAGCTATTAAATGGTTAAAATTAGCTATCCAAGGCAAATGCGACGATCAACCGCTTTATAACGCCTTTATGTATTTGATTATTTTATGTTGTAACCTAAATGAGTTTGAAGATGCTAAGCAATATTTGAAGAAATTTCAGAACATTATAACTTCACATAGGAAAAATGGCAGAATAAAATCCAGTGAAGAACCTAAATTTAGTGAGATATACCAATTTTTAAAAGGGCATTTCTTATCTTCAATTATTTCAAAAGATTTTACCGTCAAGAAAAAAAATGATTCAAGATTAGCTGAGCCACTGGAAGAGGTTTCAATCTCTGAGCAGAAAGCTGAGAACCAACAAGAGACTCCGCATTTTGAAATTAAGCAGCCCATGCCAAAGGATTCTTCAGTATTTATATCCCCATTGCCATCATCTAACCTAGCATTAGAAGTAGCTGAAAATTCTAACTCAATTGAAATTATAGAATGCTATAACCAAGGAGACATTATTGCCAAAAATGAGAGTCTAGATATTACTGCAGGAACCAAACAAACAACAAGGTTAAAAGCTGCCCGCAAATTAACTCCTGTATCTACTACACAAGAAAAATCCAATATCAAACAGATTATTGACTTACTAATTTCTAATATCCCAGAGAAAATTAATTATTTATGCAATTTTGGGAAAGTGTATCCAATAGCTAGCTTGCCAAATTGTTATATCTTTCTTCCATCTTCTCTTGTTGAAAGCTCAATTATTAATTATGAGCGAGAAGAACTGTTTCAAACAGCTAGAAAACATGGGGATCAAGGAATTAAACAAATTAAGAATAAACAGCATGAACTTACTATTAATGATAAGGTACAAAAGTCTCCTGTGGCGGAAGTAAAAATTGGTGGGAGTGACCACAGAATTATCTTATTGCGTGAAGGTAATCTTTTTATACCCCGTTATGCTGGACCAAAAACCAAAGACTCTAGTTCCAACCCACTCCATATGGTTAAGCGAGAATGGACCTATCCCGATGCAGAGTTAGAAAAAATTATAAATTACTTACGTAGTGGAAACACCAAATATTTAGAGAATAGTCAGAGCCGATAATTCTGTAAAAACATCAACAATGCTAGATACGCAGTCAACAAAATAATAAAAATTGGACTATTAAGTAGGACTAACCTTACATCTGAAAACTCTTACTTAATAGCCCTATCTTCTAAAATTGCAGATTTTCATAGTTTAAAGGATCAGTAATAATAACGCCTAACTAAAATAGTTAATTAAATTTATAAAGGATTCTAATGAAAAAAAATATGATTTTTACAATTTTAAGCAGTCTGGTTTTTAATGGTTATGCAATGACTTGCGATGAAGCCAAAGACAACATGATTAAAACCACATCAGAAGTCAAAGCTAACCATCAACATTACAGCAGTTTTAAAATTGAGCAGCAACAAGAATTATTGGATTATGATTTTTTTATTCTGGCTAAAAATGATTACGTGAATTCACTTAGTTTCTATAAAGAAAAATGTAATAGCTTCCCAAGTTAAAGCTATGATCCAATAATTTGTGACTGTTAACAAATTGCCACCTATATCAGTTCAGAGTTTGACTCGAATTGCAGTAGCCAGTACTTACCCTCGTGGACTTATACACACTAAATAAAGAACCCTTCAAGATATACTAGATATAGTCTAAGTTTCCGAATTAATTTTTTATCCCGAGTTAGTGTACAACACTAACTCTACTTTTGCGCTGAAAAAAAGGCTCTAAAACAATATGCATATGCACAGCGGTCCTTTTTAATAAAGCTAGAATATGCAATTTGCATTTGTACCGCCATAAAACCACCAGAAGATAAACCAGAGATTTAGATCAAGTCATAATCAAAATTCTGTTTTGGTAATTCAATTATTTATTTGATCGCGGCAAATACATAATTGCCCGCATACTCAACAAAACTGTCAATTGACTGTAAGCAAATCACTATGCTAAAATTTGCCTTAGCCAGGTGGAGGCGCTCACCTTATAAACCGTCATTTCGACCAATAGCTCCTATTACCTCAAATTAAATTAGCTGGAGTTATCATGTCTATCCATATTTTACCTAAATGGTTAATTTTTGCCTTAGCATCAGCATTTTTCGCGGCATTAACCGCAATTTTCGGCAAACTTGGCGTTTCACATATTAATTCAAATCTAGCGACATTTATCAGAACTATCATTATCCTGATTGTTAGCGCGCTAATCATTACCTCGCGCCAGGAATGGCAAAAAATCAGTTTTGAATCAAATCTGGATTTAGTATTTCTAGTTTTATCCGGGATTGCAACCGGGCTATCTTGGCTATGCTACTACCGGGCGCTGCAGCTTGGTCCGGCAAGTAAAGTTGCGCCTATCGATAAATTGAGCGTAGCAATCACGATATGTTTAAGCATCTTAATCCTAAAAGAGCAAATTAGCTGGTCAATCATACTTGGTGGCATGCTTATAATCGCAGGCTCTTTGATTATCGCTTTATTTTAACTAAAGCTAAAACCGATGCCAATAAAAACCTTAAAAATTGAAAATTACCGTTCGATACAAAATCTGGTTATCGACCTAAACCAGATTACCGTTATCACGGGGCCTAATGGCTCCGGGAAAAGCAATTTATATAAGGCAATTTATCTCTTGGCGCAAGCCGCCAGGGGGGAGTTTGCAAAAACAATGGCACTAGAAGGCGGATTACCTTCAATAATGTGGGCCGGCGGCAATATCCGTTACAGTAGCAGTTTAAATCGTGAAACACCATACTTGAAACTAAGTGTAGTTAGTGATGATTTTTCTTATGAGCTATTTGCAGGTCCGCCAATTCCGGTACCAGGGACGATGTTTATCCTCGACCCCGAAGTTAAAGAAGAATATATTTGGTTTGGCTATACACGGCGCCCTAGCACTACCTATTTGGAAAGACTAGCCAATTCAGCTTTTGTTAACACCGGCGCAATGGAACGGACCGTCTACCCGTTTAGCTTGACAAGCAGTGAATCGATATTGTCGCAATTAAAGGATCCGCATTTATACCCGGAATTATTTGCAGTTGCAAAGCAGCTTCAGGACTGGCGGTTTTATCATTATTTTGCAACTGACATTAATTCGCCGATCCGCTATCCGCAAACAAGTGTAAGGACTACTGTTCTTAGCAATAATGGCCATGATTTGGTAGCTGCATTACGCACTATTATAGAAATTGGGGAAGAAGACAAACTCTATGAGGTAATTGACCGAGCTTTTCCCGGCAGCCAAATTTTAATTAATGACCCGGATGGCAGGTCCCGCTTTGAGCTAAAACTAAAGATGCCGGGGATATATCGGCCGCTTGAAGCCTGCGAACTATCCGATGGCACAATCAGGTATCTATGCCTGGCTGCTGCCCTTTTGAGTCCCCGTTTGCCGACATTGCTGATTTTAAATGAACCGGAAATGAGCCTGCACCCGGATCTAATCCGGCCGCTGGCGGAATTAATTACCTATGCCGGCCAAAGCTCACAAATTATCCTAACTACCCACTCGCTGGAACTTGCAGCCAATATCAGCGGACTTAGCGGCTTGGCGCCGGTTAATTTAAGCTTAACTGATAAAGGAACAAAAATCAGTTAATTTATCAAGCCATTTCCAGGCTAACACTGTCTCTTCTTGGCCTTTCCTTTAGCTGAAATTATTAGCTGGGTTATTCATGTATATTTGTACCAATAAGGCATAGTCAAGTTTACAACTTTTGCAGATGCATTCCTGGCTCATCAATTATAGTGAACCCTAATTTTGTATATAATGTTTGCGCATCTTTGGTTCTTAAAGTTATTTTAGCAACCTCTGCCACTTTGGGGTCGTTAAGAATACTTTCCACCAACCATTTAGCAATGCCCCTACCCCGATATTCCTCAGCTACAAATACATCGGCGAGATAACCATAAGTAACATAATCAGTTACTAAACGCGCGCACGCAATTGCTTTACTGCCACTAAATACCATTTTGGAAAATGAGTTTTCAAATGCTGTTTTATGCGTGTTAAAACTGCGCTTATTTGCCCAATAGGTGGTTACTAAACTAGTATGTATAAACTCATAATCAAATTTTAGTTTATCATCGGTAATTGTATAACCTTCTAGGTGAGTGGCTTTTTCCATAGCTATTTCCATTTTTGACTGAGTATATAGATATAAATAATATTTTGCAAGGTCTTTGCTGTTTAGTTAATCTATATTGTACCAAATTATTCCTTATCCCTTAGATTTTTACACAGTAACGTCAGCTAGGAATAAGAAAATCATTGAACTCTAAGCCCTGGAAAACCTAATTTTACAACCACAGAGAACTTACCACATGAACTAACTGAAAAAGTGGCTACAAGCCAAGTTAGTAATAATTCAATTCACGTCTTCACCCATGCCAGCAGGATCGCATTTAGGCGGGAACCCAAGCGGCTCATTATCAGCATTACATACTTCATTAATACACTTTTCGCCATTGGCAGAAGCTTTGCCAACCTGGTTGGCTTGATCCAGAAAGCAGGCCTCTTGAGCTATTTCAGTTATTCCACCAGGTTTTTCCTTACCTGGAACAAGTTCATCAGTATCCTTAAAGTCCTGCAATTGCTGAGTATTATAAATATTAGAATTATCGGCATTTATTTCTGGCAAATTGCCAGGGTCGCTAGGTTTAGGTGCATGCTCAGGAATAGGTATCTCAATTTGTGATGAATTTATACTATTATTAAACATATTTGCCATGATATGCTCCTTGGAAAAATGATAACTATTATAAAAAAAGCCTCAGCTTATAGACATATTATTAAATAAGCATCTACAAGTATGATATTCTCTATTATCATTTATTACAAACAGAAACTTAATGCTTAGTACCAAGGTTTAAAATTCCTTTATTCGTATTAATTTTACTTATACTAGCTCAATAAAGATAAAAAGCAACTTTTATTCCCAAAACTACCGCGTTTCTCCTCCACAGAAATTGCGAATCCTGATATAATTATTAAAACCAACTGGCCTCATTGGTTGGCTCATATAAACTGATTAAGGACTAAGGCGTACTAATAAAATTTACCAAAATATAATTTGGTTAATTAAAAATAATTACTTTTTGTTGGTAAAATGATGATTCCTTCACCAAAAATTCTATGCATGTATTCAGGAGGCCTAGATTCGGCAGGGGCCTTATGGCAAGTAATTCACGATCCGCAATATAGAAACCATGAGATTTTAGTCCACCACGTTCACTTAGTAAATGCAACGGGCAGATTTCGTGCAGAAAAGCAGGCTGTTGATCAGACCATACCATTATTCCAAACCTATACAACCAGAAAGCTTTATTTTTCTTCAACTATTATGGATTTTAGCTTCCTGCGCCCTAAAGTTCCTATCGATGCCGACGTTTATGGCTTTGTTGCAGCTAATTTGGTTAATATTGATCCGGGCATCGAATACATTGCTCTTGGCAGAACCCTTGATGATAAGAATTCAGGTGGAGACCCGTCAATTCAAATTGTTGATTGTGTTGATAGGGCGTTAGTTATTGCCGGCAATTCCAGCCAGATTAAATCAAAAGCCAAGAGCATTACGCCAGTAGTTGGGTTAAGCAAACAACAAATATGGGATTTACTTCCACCAAAAATCAGAAGCGCAACTTGGTCCTGTAGGAGGCCAAATTATATTACTGCCGCGGATGGCTCCATCAGCGCTGCCCCATGCAAGTTATGCCATGCCTGCCAAGCGATACAGGCACTTAAATAATTGCCCTCAGTTTTGATTTTTTGCTTCTGTTGTATATTATAATTAATCAGATACCAATTTTGCTGCCAATGCTGAAATTGAGCTTTGTTCCAGATCCATTAATGGGAAAAAATATTCAACATCAGCAGAAGCTTCCGGCTGCTCTTTTGCCATAGCCAAATAGGCATCTAACTTATCTAGGCTAGCACTACTCCCTGTCTTAGCCAAATCTGCACTGGATAGACCCATAACTATATAACGAATGGATGGGTCAACTGCTACCATTTGCGAAGCAACGAAGCCACAGATATCAATATCAGCTGGCAATTTCGAAGAAAATGGCAGACAGCTAAAATTTATCTGGTTTTCTGATATTAAAAATTTTCGCTCAGTGAATTTACTAAAAGCAGTTAACGACTTTTCCACGGCTCTGGCTGCTAACTGAAATTCTTTTTTATAGTTGACTATATTTATATAGTGAACTTGGATAATATAATCTTTGAATTTCTCTTCAAGCAACAGAGCCATGAGACTTGCAACTGATTTAATTCCGCCGGAATAGAAACAGATAATCCTTCTTTGCACAAAAACTTTACCTCTTTATTGACAGACCAGCTTAACAACTTTCTGGCTAAATTCTCCATCAGCATAAATAGTACCATCAGCGGCTGCAACTATATTGGAAATTGGGCCGTCTAATACATTACCAGCATCCCAAACCTCAGTCCAATTGATACTATTTGCTGGAGTGCTCTTAATATAGCTCTCGAATAAACCTCCGGCATATAAGGTATCACCTGAATAAGCCAATGAATTAACCCAACCGGAACCTAAACAATTTGCTTCACCACAAAACGAATTATTGGAGATATCGGTCCAGTTTCCTGCAGTTAGAGGCAAAGATAAAACCATTCCCTGAGTATAATCATTTTTTGCTCCTGCTGCATACAGGTTCGACGAAGATATGCTTAATGCAACCACATAACTATTTGCGATAGAAGGTGGAGATATATTCTGCCATACACCGCCATTTGGCAACCTATAGACAACTGCTTCAGAATTATCACTTTCCCCGGCAACATAGAGATTATCACCATTAAGTGCCATTGCATATAATTTTATATTTCTAAAGTTTTCTTGCGATCTTGCTACACTACGCCACTCGCCATCGTTAACCGAGCTGGCAACAAAGCTGCTAGTTCCATTATGGCCGGCAGCATATAGCGTACCTTGCTTAACGGTTAAAGCGGATACTGAATAAAATAATAATCCCAGATCTTCAAATAGATTTCGTACTTGATACCATTCCCCATCATTAGTGGAGGCATATACAACTGGTTCCTCGCCAGCCATGCGCTGTCCACCCACATAAAGTGTGCTGCCATCACTACTAAATGCGAGTGAAGTCAAGGCATATAAACTATAGTTAGCGAAAAATTCTTCTGAATCAGACACAGATGTCCAGTTAGTACCATCTGAAGGATCTATCGATGCAACACCAAACTTAGCTTCACTATCATCACTATCATAGTTAATTTTGCCTCCTATATAGAGTTTTGTCCCATCCGGCGACAATACTATAGGGGAAGCCGGGAACTTGGGCGACTTTCCTAAGGAGCTAAAAAACGTGCTTGCGTTGCCAACCTCTCGCCAAGTACACCTAACTGGCGGAGGAGTTGGCGTTGGGGTTGGAACTGGCGTAGGCGTAGGCGTAGGTGTCGGGCTTGGCGTTGGGGTTGGACTTGGCCAAGGTGTGCTTGAGCTCTGAGCTGAAACGGAAGAAACTACATTAGTTTTACCATTATAGTAACTCTGAATTATGCTAAATGGAGTATCTGGAGGTGAAGCCGGGTTTGTCAAACTTACCGAAAAACCGGTCCCTGTACCGGATGGTACATTTGAATCAGCAGGGAAACTTCGTAATGACAAAGCTGCTATATTACTAACCGTTGCTACAGAAGGATTACTACTATTTACCGTAAAACTGCTTGCTTCACTTTTACCGATATTAGCTACAGCAATAGTCTGGCTTGGGTTTGTAGGATCCAAAATTATTGAGGCTGGGTAATTATAAAGCAAAGCTTGGTCTGGTATAGCAGTTATAGTATTTAGGACAGTGGAAATCTGCTTCACATTTTCCGTCCCATTTGCAGCAGTTTCAGATAATTGAAGCTTAAATTGTAATGGTTTTCCATTAACAGGCGCCGGAACAGCAATACTAAAACTATTTCCCTGAATAAGATTTGTTGCCCCTGCTCCAAGATTCCCGCTAATTACCTCTTGACCTGCTATTGGTTGATTACTCACATCTAACAAAGTTACGGTATTAAATTCACCTACCTGGTTAGAAACCACTGCCCCCACTATCACCACCAATAAATTACCATCAGCAATCTCAGGATAAAACATAAGCTGTATACCTGCAACCCCTGTTGCTGTTGAAGTTTGGACTGGCTCAACCCCAATAGGAGCAGGCGCGGTGACATCTGGACTTGCATTCAGCGTCTTTTTTAATGATGACAAAGCGGCAATACTACTATTACTCGCCCCAATAACAAAGCTCCCGCCCTGTGCTGCCGAAGCAATATCTAATTTCAGCACGCAATATTTTAGTGGCTTTATTTCTTTACAATTTTCAGCGCTTCTATTATCAATGCTTACGTTAGCTGCGCCACCTATCACTGCATTAATACTATAGACTATATTACTGACTTCTTGATAAGCATTTAAATTTGTTACAACTACATAACCATTTCCGTTGCTGCTACCAAAGCTTGGTAATAAATATGGCTGGCTAAAACTCAAAGATGCAACAGTCCCGGCTCCTGATGAGCCTGTACTAGAATTACCGCCTCCATTGCTACAAGCAAAAAGCATACTACTTAATAAAGCTAAATATAGGGAATTTATTTTAATCTGGCATGGATACTTCTTCATACTTACCTTTAGGCAAAAACTTGTTTTGCTTATTTTAACATTGGCTCTTGGCAAATTGTTAGCCAAAATGGATACAAGTTAATTTCTTAAGAATCCCATCAAGCGATGTACGATAACCAGCTGTTTTATATGAATTTAAATTATACAACAATTAACCTACAAGAGGGACTGCCAAAATCCCATTTTAAAGCCTCCCGTGGTTGGCGAAAGTAGTATTTCGTATCTCCGCTGACTACATCGACCATATTTGTTGTTTAGTAAGCCTAACTACAGAAATAATTCTGTTAACAAATGAGGTAACCACCCCTAAATAATTAGCAGCATCTAATGTTTTTGCAACACAAGCAGCAATTTGGAAGTAAGAATCACCTATTGAATTTATTAATTCAAAGCAAATACATTTCCTGAAATCGACACACTATTTGCATTATACTGTGTGTAAATTTTACAAGGGTTTGCTAGATTTATCCCTTGATGAACAATTAGAGAACTCTTTAAATATACAGTTAAGGCTCCAGCGCCGACCCCAGTTGCACTATCTTCCAAATTAGGGGTTAAATGATTGAAGTTCCGTGCATATACTCCAGACTGGTCCAGGGAGTAAGCATATATTCCATTAATCATATTAACTTTCCCCCATTCAGTAATAGCTTTTAATTGTGGTTGCAGACTTAACAAAACCTTTTTGTTGATTATTTCTACCAATAGTTTTGGACTACCGACAGAAGCTAAATTAATATTGCCAAGCGCGTCTGATTCTATATTTAGTAAATTAGCAATTAATTCTCTTGGCATATTTACATCGCTAATTCTTTCTATAGGCATTTTGAGCGAAATTCGCTCATTTTTACTATCATCAGTAGTAGCAATTACTTTCTTAAATGTCGAACTAATAATAGAAATATGCTTATAATTCTTATTATGCATAAATAATGCTTTTGCCATGGCCAAACTACCATGTAAACACAATGGGCTTTGCCGATGTGGATAATAAAAGTCAACAAAGGCTTCTTCTTGCTCTATTTTATCTACAAAAACGCATACCGGGATATTAGCTACCTTGGCATATTCCTGTTTTTGATTTGCTGATAAGTTACTATCGAAAACCACAAATGCTAAATTACCGTATTTAGCATCTATGCCAAAGCACCTGAATTTTTCTATTCGCATATTTCTCCTTAAAAATAAAATATATTATCGTAGATTTACGATTGTATGCTTTTTATAGCTACTTAGCAATAGGAATATTATCGAATCAAATACTCAACAGTGCACAGAGATAATTTCATGACAATATTTTATTGCTATAACTATTAATCGCAAATAGTATATGCTAAAATTCATGCAAATATTTAAAGGAAACTATTAATGAATTTAGTGGGTAATAAATTATTGTTTAGTATAAACTTGGTATTATTAGTAACCTTCGCTAGTGCAAGTGAAACAGCAAATTTCATTAAATTATACAAGCAATCTTTACCCTCAACTGTAATCATAACCAACTTTAAAAAAGCAGATAAAATTTATCAATTCAAGAGTTCATTTAAAAATATAGAAAACTATAATTACTCTGGTGCTGGGTTTATTTTAACTAGTGATGGCTATATTGTTACTAATGCCCATGTTGTCAGTAACGCTTATAATGGCAATGTGATATTGGCAGATGGGCAATCCAAGCCATATACCCTGATTGGCGAAGACCTTAAACGAGACATTGCCTTGATCAAGATTGATGATAGTCACCTAAAAGCCGCTAAAATAGGTAATTCCGATAAAATTCAGCCTGGAGAGGTAGTATATTCAATTGGTACACCTGAGGAGACGTCATTTGCATTTACCAATGGAACTATTGCAGCCACTCAAGTAAATTGCGCTTTTTCTAGTCCAATAGACTCGTTTGATTATTGTATTCGCCTAAACATACCAATTTACCCAGGCAATTCGGGTGGAGCTCTCTTTAATAGTGCTGGCGAAGTTATTGGAATAAATACTAGCGTTAATTTAGACCAAAATTATAAATCGCTGATTGATTTTGGTAGTGGCAATGCCATCCCGATCAATACTGTGATTACTATTGTTGAAGGCTTAAAGCAGTATGGGCGTTTTATACCGGGAGATATGGGGATAACCTATCAACCGATATCTAACTTATACGAAAGCATGCTTGGTTTAACTAATCCGAAAACCATGCCAGGTGAGTTAACTGTATCAGGAGTACTAATAAGCTCAGTCAAACCCAAATCACAAGCAGAAAAAGATGGGTTTAAAAATGAGGATTTTTTAATTAAGGTAAATAATGAAGTAATCCGAAGCCAAAATTGGTTATCTCAGTACTTATACTTAGCTGGTCCTAATAAAAAAATCCGGTTTGAACTAATTCGTGATAAGAAATTGCTAACCTTAACTACCAGTACAGAATCAGTCCCAGATAACTTTACTAATGAACCAACCCGCTATTTCCAGAAGCTTGGCGTTGCCCTACAAACTATAAATTTAAACCCCAAAGATGATTTTGGTTATGCTGGGGGCTTAAAGCTAATTAGCCAGGATAGCTATTTTTACGATAGTTTAGGTTTAAACAATTATGATACGATAATTGTTGAAATAGACCATCAGAAAGTTACAAACCTTGATGATATCGAAAAGCTAATTGCGAACCTTAAAGATGGCCAGATAATATTAATTAAATTTATAACCAAAGTAAATGGTAAAAAGATCCCCTACTATTCTCCATTGCGCATAAATATATAATTACTTAATGGACTTCTTCGTTATGGAATAAGTATTGTAGCTCCGGTTAACTTACAGGCTTCTATTAATTGATGAATTTATCAACATCAGCTGAATAAGCATCCTTTCGTACTAAGGAGCTACAGATCAATATATATCCATAAATAAATGAAATTGGATTTCATTAAACACACGTCTGGACTAGTTTAAATCGATTATTTACTAATTATCTGATCAATCATTTTTTTCAGTGCCTGCATTTGCCGCCCCGATTTAACAGCATAATTTGGATCATCGTAACCCCACCAATCCCAGCAACCTTGTATTGCAGCTTCACCAGTCTGAGGGTATAAAACAACTAAATTATTAGTATCTGCCCACTTATTAAAACCACTATACCGGTACAATTTATCCCCGACAAAGCTTACATTTTGTAAACAGCCATGGAGTGCTACATGTAGCTTACATAACTGCCCATCACTACAATTTTTAGGAACATACAAATAACCAACTTTACCTAGGCCATGACCAGTTAAGAATCCGCTTTGATCAAATGCAATATATTTGCCGCCGAGCTCTTTTTCATTTCGTGGCTTTAGCTTACCATATAAAAATGATAACAATTGACCAGCCAGATCAAAGTTACAATTATTGATATATGGGCTACCTTTAACTAGGCAACTATTGCCATATCCATCAGTAATCATAGCATGCTCAGTTTTAATAGTATTGGTATATTTAATATTGTTATCCGGTATAAAGTGATGATAGTATTCATTTAGTGCGCCCATAACGTTAGGGTTAACTACGGTATCTTTTAAACCGGAAAAGAGATAAACTTTTTCTCCTTTTAAATTAGATAATGGATCGATACTACCTGAGTCTGCCAATTTATTGGTTATTTTAACAAGCTTATCAACAGGTACTTGACTATAATTTTTCATGCATCTAAATATTGACATTGCTGCTTTACCTTCAGCGCAGTAGTAAGGCCCACCGGCAATCACACCAACGCCTCCTTTAAATAAATGAGAGTAGGCAACTTGCATTTGTACAGCCATAAAACCACCAGAAGATACACCAGAAATTGAAATAGTGCTTGGATCTATATTAAGGTGTGGTAATTTAACAATTTGTTCACTCGCAGCAAATAAGTCATTGCTAGCTGCAATTAAGTATAAAATTGATAAAATTTTTAAAATGAACCTAGTCATGCTTTGTCCTTATAAATACTTGTTACTAATAAGCCTAGCTTTCAAATAATATTCAATCCCCATCGGTAAACCGGATTAATGCTTAGACAAATATATATTGCTAATTCGTTAACATTATGGATTTACCATAGGGTTTTTAGATTATTTTTAAACGAAGATTACCTATATGCTTATTATTGCGCTAAAATATTGATGGTTTACCATATAATCTTATAATAATTAATATACCGACGAGTACGTGCCATGACGAGCTTAAGTGATCAAGAATTAAATAATTACCTTAGTCAAAAAATATTACCTAACTTTGCAAGCCTGGTAGACCAGGATATCGATGCAACATTATTTGACATTTCAGGCAAGGCACTTATGGCAACTAATAAAACGGCCACTGAGCTTGGTTTTAACTCTTACCACGACTTAGTAGGTATGTCATATGATCGCAATAATATCGACTTAATAAAAAAGCTTTTTCCTATATCAAGCGATGAATGCATTTCGAATATTCAAATCTGCTGTGACATCATTTGCAAAGTTCAGCGTTTTGTAGTAGAAAAAAAACGCGCTGTTACCCTTATTGACCTTTTACCATATAATAATAATTATGCAACTTACTTATCGACCTATTTCCCTATCTTGCATCCCAATGGCGAAGTAGTTGCAATTGAAACCATATCAACTTGCTCCAACATATTTGGGTTCCAAGAATACCTATTAAAAATGGATGAGTCAGTAATTAACACTAGCTTATTTCACCCGGAAGATAAAGGTGAGATACCATTTACCAAACGAGAGAGAGAAGTACTATTTTTATTGGCACATAATGTAACTCAGGACCATATCGCCCAAATCCTGCAAATTAGCCGATCAACAGTGGCTAATTTAATTGCACAAAGAATTTGCCCAAAATTTGGCATACAAGGAGCAAATACCAAACTATTACAAAGAATAGCTCTAGAAAAAAACTATCATTCCGAAATGCCACAATCGCTTTGGCGGCCTTCAATAATCATTTTGGACCAAGAATTACAAGACTTAATAATTGCTGAGCAAAAATAAGATTAGATTGTCTATTAACAATCTCTAACCATCCACATAACGCTTTGAGTGCTCTAAATTATCTTTCCCTGGAAGCTCATCCGGGGTAGGTTTCTCAGGCGGTGTATCTTTGTTATTTATCGAAATATTTTTAATTGTCTCAGTAGTAACTTCTTGATTTAGGCTAGTTTCTAAATCCTGACCTTGAATATCCCTATCTTGTTCCATGATAAATTCTCCTTTACTTAATTTAAAGATTAAATCTGTTTAAATCCACATTATGCCTAACTTTCAATATAAAAGCGTACGGTAATGTGGTTTAAAATTTTAACTGCAAATTAATATAACATAATATATTAAACAGCCATAATAAGAAAATTAAGGGAGAAATTGAAAGGATATAATTCAGGAGGAATTCACAAGATCAAATTATTGATAATTCCAATTCAAGTTAAGTCTATTTAGAAGTCTAATACTAGGATTGTTCATCATAAATTTATTTTTATCAGATCAAAGATACCGAAGTAATCTTAACTTCGGTATCTAAGATAAGTATATACTATTTTAATTAATGTACGCCATAGTTAAAACTAAATGTATTAGCCGCATCTAAGTAAATCATCTGCAAATAGTTGCCATGGGAGTTATTATCACTGTTTGTAAAGACCAGCTCGCCCTGACTTGTGCCATATTCGAAGTTGCGTGCGTTATCATTTAGTGAGGAAAAATTACAGTAACTATCATGTGGTATACATTGTAGGAAGATGCCTTCCCAACCCTTCCATGATTCACCATAGATATACATATGATTTTCATCTTGAAGTATCACGAAATAATTATTTTTTGGGTCACCATCACGCAAATGAAGATATCCGGGTTCATCATTAACAGTATACAAATGTCCTGTACTATTATATGAATATATAATCTGCGTATTACCTAAAATATTTTCTACATTTACACCTTTATAACTACTATCATTCACAGCTAGTACAGTATTTAGGCCATAATGGGTTGTGCCATTTATTACACCTAATGCAGAAGCAAGTGAATTATTAACCATACCTGGCGAAGAGGACGAACAATAGATATTTCCATTTAGATTAACTAATTGACCTTGGATACACATTTCACCGATATCTTGGGTAGTTGTAACAAAACTTACAAAGCGATTACCCGGTACATTAATCCGGCATTTGGTAGTTATATTCTTGCCATCCCAGCCATAATTTGCCGATTCATTTTTCAAAGTTTGCAATGATAAAGACTCGCCGCTCGCTCCACCAAGTTGGCCTACCGCAGTTAAATCATCACATGTACTTGAAGCAATAAAGTCTGTTAAATCTGAACCTTTTGGTCCAGTTTGATACCAATTAATTGCTTCAATAGCTTCATTATATATAAGCTGAGTTTTAAACTGATAAATAGCTGTTAAATAATTACTTGCATCTGTATAACTCTTGCTATTATTACCAGCCATAAATGAAGGTAAATCAATTTGCGTTATCTTACTAGGCCCATATTTTGCATCGATCAGAAAATCTACTATTCGATAGCTTCGTTGAAGGCTAGTCTGATTAAAATATAAAGCGCGCATAACAAATTGTGTCCATAATGCTTTATTGTATAGGTAGTTTTGCACAGTTCCATTTGGATTATCAACACTATCGCCATAATCAGGATACTTCTGTTTAAATTGTGTGAATGCTGCTTGCAAGGAAGTATAAAACATCCCATTCGCAACTGCTGTTCTACCCACAGTTGAAATCCAATTACCATTATTATTGCTTAATGTGAGAATTCCATTTCTATCAAAATAAGTATCCCCGGAGTCATCAGAAAGGTTATTAATTGCGGTAAGCAATATTGGATCGAAGCTAGTATTTTCAGTTTTGATTGAATGAGAATTATACGCTATCGCAGCTTCTACAGAATAGTCCGGCAAATATCCTAATATCCAGCTAGCCTCTAATGAACCTTGATCATAACTCTCAGGAACAGTGGCATAGATCTGATTTGCCGCAGTTGAATATTTTTGCCAAATATAGCTGTCGATATTATTATAATTTTTCTGATTCTCATTAACTATATTAGTTGCATAAAAATTATAAAAACTGGTTAATTGAGTATCAATCTGATCTAACTTTTGATTTACGGCTGCCATTTGATTCTCTATTTGAATAAAGCGGGGATCTGGGGTACTTCCTCCCATATTTATACCAAAATAGCCAAATAGCTCTGAAACTGCTGTATTAATAAGCCCTATGCCAAATCCCTTAAGTTTGTTGATTACTGCATTTTTGGTTGTTTCAAGAGCCCAACCAAAAACGGGGTTTAAAAAGGAACCCTGTGGGGTATCATCTTTTAAACCACCTTTTAACTGGGTAGCATTTAAACCTGGCTTAATTGTAAAACTTGAAGGTGTCAGCGTGGAAGGATTTGCCGTTACTACTTGAAGCCCGGTTTTATTTACTGGATTATTCTCTTGAGCGGAGAAGTTTGCTAAATTACCGCCGCCATTTCCATTAGCGTTATTGGCTGGACTACCTCCGTTACAACCGACTAAAGCACTTGCGGTAAAGACTGTTAATACTACTAGATTTAAACGAGAAAATTTTTTCACATAACACTCCAAAATTCGATTTATATTACTATTAACACTCGAAACTAGTATAAAACTACAATGAGCTAGTCGAGATAAGTAAGCATTCTAATCATTTTTTGGAGTGTGGATGACTGCATATTTAGATAGCTATTATGCAAAAATGAGCTTATGATTTGTCTCATTCATTTCAGGGCTTAATTAATGCTTTTGAAGTCTTAGTCACAATCTAATCTATAATTACTCGGTAATTATAGAATTAAGTATTGTTTCAACTCTTTTATAAAGTTTATGAAGTGGTGAAACAACATATACTCCATACATTTTATTAGTAATTTGCCCTGCACATTCATTATCCATTAAGATCTGATTTAATTCTTGGATTACGGCTTTCTTTTCATTTAGACTCCAGCTACAAGCTTCATCGGTAATTGATAATGCAAAATATATACCACTTAATAATCTAAACCAATTAAATGAAGTATTAATGTTGCCTTGTTCATATCCCATAACATTAATACTCGACAAATTAATAAAATAAATACCTAGAATATATGCCGTTTCGTATCTTGTTATATATTCTTTTATAGAACTGTATTTACTCAATTCTTGGTATAGAACTTCATTTAAGTCTGCAATAATTTGATAAAATTCAAATTTTTTAGCCCTAGCCACGACAAGTAGCGGTAGTTGCGCACGCTTTTTATCCATATTAGCTATTTTCTCTTGCATCTGGCTTAAATATAGCATTAACTGGTTAAACGCCCCTGCTGGTTTCCCATTCAATTCACCGTCTAGTAAGCCATTGTCATTAAATAGGCTCATTAATTCTTTCTTAAACGCTACTGAGACTTTAATTTCCTGACCTGGATTTTGTGCCGCCAAATAGCATATCTCTTGCAATTGGTCTTTGTGATTCGTTGATAATTCAGAACCATTAAATTTAGCAAATTTAATAATTGCTTCATGAGTTAAACTTGCAACAGTATTTGCTACGGTTAATTTACTTTTAATTAATCGTGAAAGATATAGTGGTAAGTTGATTTTAGCAGTATTGTACAGAGTTATTTTTTCGCTATCAGGCTTAGATTCAGTTAGAGTAATAAGTTTAAACCTGTCTAAATTTAACTCTTGTATGTTAGCAGCGTCTAAATCGAGTAGATCGCCAATTTCTAGCAGAATAAATTCCGGATATCTTTTAATTACCATTAGATTTAGCGGCGATTCATCTGTCTCCTCGATGTAATGTCTAACACAATAATTCTTAACTAATGAAAGTTGCTCCTGGCAAAGTAGGGTTACCATATCACTAGATAATATCTCCAAGACGTCCTTATAACTTAAAAAAGGTAAAATGCTCAAAATATATTGTGAATACACATCCTTGCTGTATTTAAAGCGATTACGAGCCAATTTCACCTTGCGGGCAATCTCTTGCAGTTTAGTATCCTTGAACTTCTTAAAAGCAGAATTCCATGATATGAAAGGTTCAATAATACTATAAAACTCCTTATGATAAACTTCAGGTATAAATATATCATTTGCAAGATCTGTTACAATATTCTGGAGTATTGTACCAGAGTTTATCTTATAAATTTCATCAACAACTTTTCTTAACTTTTCTTTATCCTTATCGGCTAGTTGTTCAATAATATTCTTTATTTGCCTATTTCTATTTCCTGATTTAGAACTTATTTGAGCTATTAACTGATTAATTAAAATCCTATCTACCACGAGTTCCGCATTGGCGAAAATAATTCTAATTGCATTTTTAATTCTTTGTTTAGCTAACTTATTAATGTCAAACTGCAAATATGGTAAAACAATACGAAGCCATAACAAATGGAAGTCACCATTTTTATTGAGCCCTTCCCAAAAACTTAACAGTTGTGCTTTAATAGACTCTTCAAACGATTTTTTAATTTCTGAATGTGTCGGCAAGTAAATCAACTGGTAATTAAATAATATGCTACAAATATCCTGGGCATTCCATTTACTAAAATTCTTGTTTAAAAAGGGTAGTAACTTAAGGCCATATTTTGCAAATAGATTAGCATACCAGTCCAGTTTTTGGTTAACCTTATTTAGTTCAATACCACCAGTATAAATACGCATGGCCAGTTGTTTAATTGCCTCAGGGTCGGTTAGTCGATTACATTTTAATAGCCCTAAGCAGTATTCTTCACATATTTTAGCATCTTCACTTAAGATTTCCTTATTTTTCGAATTGCGTATATAATGGTCTATAATCATAAATTCGTGCACTTTAATACTGTAGCCCCGAGCGAGCCACCACTGTATACTTCTATCAGGACCCAATTCATTAAAATAGCAAGGTCTTAACCGGTCAGAGCTAATTATCCTCCCTAAAATACCGCCATAGTTCTTTTCTTTATGAATTTCTTCGACAAAGTTTCCTTCTAGAGATATTGTTTGTATACACTCTAAACCGTTAAAGGCCATTTCTTCAATTTTCTTGATTTCATTTGCATCAAGAATTATCTCCCTAAGATAAGTTAGGCCAATGAAACCATTTGCAGGTATCTCACTAATGTGGTTGATTGATAAATCAAGCTTAGATAGAAAAGGGAAAAATGCAAATATTTCTACACTTGGAATTTTTGTTAGACCACAATTACTTAAATCCAATACCTCCTGTTTATTTTTAAAAGCCGTCACTATTCTTTCTTTTACATAAAGAGAATAGTTAAATTTATTTAAAGCATTTATTAAATTCAGTAATTCTCGATTATCATCTAATACATTCTTGTCTCCCATTGTGCCATTCTTACGGCCAAGTTGTACTATAAATTTTTCATGATCCCTTTCTACTTTCACATTTTGAATATAATTAGCTCTATACCATTTATTACTTTCTCTACGTGCAAAATTAATATTAGCCATTTCATGTTTATTAAGTTTAGTAAGGTCATTACCCGCTATCTGTCTTAAAGCCTCAATATATTTGGCTGCAGTCCTATTTAGAACCTGCTTACCCAAAAAACAATGATGTCGATTACGAAATAAATGAAATAGATCATTTATATGGTGAAGAGTGTTAAGAATATTTTTTTGTTTGGAATATGAATAAAACTTTGTTATATTTGAAAATGCAATATCTTCATCCCCAGCCGCGTCAACTATACAGCTAATTAATTTTAATTCCTCTATACATTTTCGCCTTATCTCGGCATCATCTAAGCCTGAAAGATTTCGCTGGATTAATGATCTCAAAAGAAGGTTTTTATCTTCTTGGCTACGATAACTAGTAGATATAAAGGAATACCGCTCATAAACATTTACTATATTACTAAAGTTACTATTAATTATCGACTCTTGCAACTTTGACCATTTATCCCAATTATTAAGTTTACCATGCGACGTAAAAGATATTGCTGCCACTTTGCCCTCTAATTCTCTTAATTGTTAACCGAGTATGATTCCTCTTTTATACTTGACCTAAATACCGGACACTTATATTTCATGTTACGCACAACTGGGATTTACAAAGTTTCATTTTATTCGTAAGAGCGCTTTATTTATATGAATTATGAAGGGTATTAGGCTTTGTTTATGAAATTGGCACTATTTGTTGAACTGTTTGAGTATCGCGAGGCATCAACAAATAGCCAATGAATAATACAAAGCCTTATATCCGTAATATTTGAGCTATAAATTAAGCCTCCTTCATAAGAAATAAATATAAAAGACATGCATTTTAAAATACATCTTATTAAAGTGTCCGGTATTGAGCTACTTGATATTAATTTAAATAATACTATCAAAATCTACTTACATTGTGGTTTACTAGGGAACAAATTTTTATCGATAACTAAATACGTACTCGGATAAAGTTACTATTTAAGTAGCACATTAATTAAAGGCTGTAAAGAATGTTCCTGAATTAGCCCGCTAACAATTCTAAGTAGCAGCAGGCTTTGCACCTTAACTATCAGTAGTTTGTAAGAATTGAGCTAACTTATTTTCAAATGGATGATATTTATAGCTTACTATTTTTTACACCAGTAATAATACATACTAGCAAAAAGTAACCAACAGCCCCCGGCCAATAGAGTTATCCCACCATCAACAAAGATTTGCCCAATTAAAATAATTATAAGTAGAAAAACCGTAAATTTTTGTAAATATGGATTAAATGGAGCTTTATAAAGTAATTTTTCAGGGGTAGATCGTTCGATAACCCGCCTAATCCCAGGCTGGCTAAGCGCAATCATAAGCCAGGTAAAAAGAAAACCTAAACCGGACAAGCTAGCCAAAATAGTATAAGCTCGAGGAGTTATAATTGCACAAATTACAGCTAGTAGAAGTACTAAGCTACTGCATAAAATAGCTAATGTGGGTGACTTGGATTTACTATTAAGTTGGGTTAACTGTTTGGGAAAATAGCCTTCTCTGGCCAAGGAAAACAACATGCGTGAAGTGGCATAAATCCCGGCATCAATACACGATAATGCAGCAACAAGTACAACAAAATTCATCAAGTGCCCTGCAGTAGGCCCGCAAAGTATCATAAAAGCATCGACATAGGGACTCGAACTTATGCCTGCCTTATTCCAAGGCAAAACACCTATTAAAACCGTAATTGAAATAATATAAATCAAAATTATCCTAACTACGCTACTTTTTAGTGCTACTGGTATATCGCGCACAGGGTTTTCACTCTCTTCTGCTGCGGTTGCGATTGCTTCTGTACCGCCATAGGATAAAAATACTATCAACATTGCCGCCATTACTCCTGAAAACCCATGCGGCATAAAACCACCGTGCCCGGTATAATTTATAATCGAAACATTGCTACTAGTATGAAATCCAAGGACTATCAGCCCTATGATTATAAATAGGCTTAGGGCAATGACTTTAATTAGGCTTAGCCAAAATTCAACCTCGCCAAAGAAATGTACACCAATTAGGTTGATTACGGTAATCAGGATTGCGATAATTAAACAAAAAAGCCAGACAGGTACGCCAGGAAACCATAAATTAAGAAAAGTTGCCGCAGCAATAGCTTCGGATGCTGGGCCGATTAAAAATGCTAACCAGTAAGTCCACCCTGTAATAAACCCAGCCCAAGGATTTATCGCCAGTTTAGCATAATGCTGGAATGCACCCGCTACAGGCATTGCTACCGACATTTCAGCAAGCAACAGCATGACCGAAATGGCGATAACACCACCCAAGAGATAGGACAAAATAACAGCTGGGCCTGCCATTTTTATGGCAGCCCCAGCTCCTAAAAAGTAACCTGCTCCAATAACCCCGCCAATTGATAGCATTATCAAATGACGTAATTTTAGTTTGCGGCCTAGCAAATTATTGTTGTTTTGCATATCAGTCCCCTACTTCTAAAACTAGCTACGACTACTATTTCTAATAGGAGAATTTTACACCAGCAGTCACTAACTAAGCTCTATGTTTTAATATCTCGTTACTGCTATTTTTACAATTTTGATATTCTAACTTTTTACGCCAACTCGGGTTAATGTTACCTTTAATGTCATTGCTGGATACACATTAGGTGGACCATCAATTCGTCGGCGCTCACCGGTTTTTCCGTCCATCCATCAAATATTATATAAAATAAAGCTTATTTTGAATTTGCAAAACATACCGGCATAAAATGCTTATACGAGCAAACTCTATTCCAGTCTTCGTCAGCATTTATAGGGTCCTGTTTACATTCACTTAGATATTGATTCCAATATATACCACCTTCATCACAAGGGTCATTATTATTTGCTGCAGCAAATACATTGCATACTAAAAAATAAAGTTTCTTGATAAATCGAATAAAAACACTAATTCTTGAGTTTTCTTCATAGCTAATCTTATAAACGATAACTCTACAATTTTAAGATTGAGATTACATATCAACTATCGAAATAAAATTTATAATCACTACCGTTTATTGATGAGTTATAAAATGGTTTTAAATTTTAGGGAATGAAATGAAAAGATTACTATTTGTTGTGGGTGTATTGTTTGTGGTAAACTCTTTTGCGGTCAATATGTCATATGTAGAAGTAAATTCAAACAGTTTATCAAATGTTGGTTGTTATGTGCGCGCTAGTAATAATAAACCGTATTTTGATATGGTTTCAATTTTTGCAGCAAATATTAATGGGGCAAACCCAGATTACCCAAAAATCTACTTAAATCCACAAGTTAAATCAACAATACTATCTTCGCAAATTAAAAACCTACAGAATAAAGGAATTAAAGTTCTGGCGACGCTCTTAGGGAATCATAAAAATGCCGGCTGGTCTTGTATGAATAATCAATTAGATATTGATAAATTTGCGAACCAAGTTGTAGAATTTGCCAATCAATATAATCTGGATGGAATTGATATTGATGATGAGTATTCTGATTGTAGCACTGACGATACCTCTTTGATAAGAATTGCAGAAGCAATTAAAACTAATCCGGCATTTGCAGGTAAGCTGTTGACAAAAGCCTTATTTTCTGATAAAAAATATTTTAAAGCTAGTTATAATGGGCATAAGTTAGCGGATTATTTAGATTATGGCTGGGAAATGAGTTATGGTAGTAATGATTTTGATGATAGGCTTTCAACTTATTTCCATAATGGAATGACTGCAAATAAACTAATGATAGGTGGTTGGACGCAATCGAGTGACCCAAGTCCAAGAGATATTGGCCAATACACTGCCAATAATAATTTGGCTGGGGTAATGGTTTACGATGTAAATAATAACTCACAGAATTATTTATCTGCACTTGCAATGGGACAGTACAAAGATCAAATCCAAGTTTTACCAAATTGTTTGCAATAAATTTTGATCACTTGTTAAAATGATTGTGATTTAAAATAGTCAGCTACCTGAAATATTTGAATTGCATTAGTATAGATTTAAACTGGCAGTTTAGGTAATTTTACCTAAACTGCCAGTTTAAATCGTGTATGTAAAATCTAGTCTAGGCTTCCACACATTATTTATTTTAAAGTTATAAATATTAGGATATTCTTAATTTATTAGACAATGGAGTAAAAAACTCTATTGTCTAAATTTTTATTTAAAGAATTGTTGTATTAAACTACTTGCAATAAATAAAGCCACAGTCCTTAATACCGGACACTTTTTAATAGATCTTTAAAAATTTAACATTAAATCAGACAAGCTTTTATGCAGTTTTCGTTTGGCGCCTTGACTAAAGCATTCAATTAAAGCCATGAATAACTTATTGCTT